>Ga0208549_100044_pt1 | contig 64768 bp, 56 predicted proteins | sample BED_host_MetaG_FD_187135 | JGI IMG/M metagenome (GOLD analysis project Ga0208549, IMG submission 187135) | Hot spring microbial mat communities from Yellowstone National Park, Wyoming, USA - BED_host_MetaG (SPAdes) (version 2) | ecosystem: Environmental > Aquatic > Thermal springs > Hot (42-90C)... | reverse complement strand
TCAACCACTCCCCGTCCCCCTCACGGAAACAGGCGTCCGCCCAACGTAGGGCGTTATACAGCTCCGAGGCTATCTTCAACTACCTCAACGCCCTCAACTTTCGCCCGCGTAAGCCCTAAAGCGGAACCCAACGTCGGGCATTAATAGAATATTAAAGAAGTATCTAAATTGGGGGGCTGTCCATCCCCGAGGGGTCCTCCACCCCCAAACCCCCCGAGAAGATAAAAAGATCCACATATTACACAGAAGAGAGTCCGTGTTTTAATTGAAGTCCTAGGAATGCATAGAAGCATGAGCTTATACTCTAGTTTCTTTCAAAATTATATCGGTATTGTGATATATTAAATATTAATTCCTCGGTAACTTTCATTGATCTGTGGAAGACGTTTTAAACTTCGTGTAATACAGTATACTTTAATAAATCCATGCTATCGCCCGAGGTCTGCGAAGAAAGGGAGTGGATACTGCCCAATGGCTTAGGAGGTTATTCCTCTTCAACTGTTTGCGGCATCAATTCGAGGACCTATCATGGATACTTGGTGGCGGCCTTGGATCCACCTGGGCAGAGATATGTCCTGCTCTCCAAGGTCGAGGACTCGCTAGTTTACGGTGAGGACTGGCTTCCCTTGTCCACCAACAGGTACGGTAACACCTTTTACCCAGACGGATTTAAATACATCGACGAGTTTCATTGGGAGCGTAATTATGTGGAGTGGATCTATCGCTTCCCCACCGCGAGTGTGATCAAACGTCTCTCCGTCCAAGCTGAAGCCAATGCAGTCAGCCTCGAATACATCCTTGAGGGTGAAGGAGAGATCAGGCTCTGTCCCCTCGTTACCTTCAGGAATCACCACGTCACAAAAAGGAGTGGCTTCGCCTATTTCTCGTGGTCTAGGAATGAGAGCGGCCTTCACATTAACAGGAATGGAAATAGGATGTTAGACTTGGTGATCGCCGGTCGACACACTGTGGAGAGCACGATGTATTGGTACTATAACTTCCTCTACAGGCTGGATAAGGAAAGGGGGTCCAATCACGAGGAGGACCTCTTCAACCCGTTCTGTCTAAAGCTAAGGGATTCAAGGTCGTCTATACTCTTCGCCGCCAACGGCACTCCAAGGGGGGAGTTGCGCAGAAAGGGTAGGGATCCCATAGCCTTACTCAGGGAGGCCTCGTCACAGTTCGTAGTTAAGGGGAAGAGGGGGCCTGCCATCATAGCTGGGTACCACTGGTTTGGGGAATGGGCGAGGGACTCCCTGATCTCTATGGAGGGAACACTGTTAATCAATAACGATCTGTATAGGTCTAGGGAGATCCTGCAGCGGTACTTAGATTACGAGGACAGGGGGATGTTGCCCACATACTTCGACGAGAACACTGGAGAACCAGTGTATAAGGCAGTGGATGTGAGCCTATGGTGGTTCAACGCCGCCTTTAAGTACCTGAAATACTCTGGGGATTTGGATTTCGTCAGGAGGAATTACGATGACATCGCAGATCTGATACACTGGTATATGAAGGGGAACGGCACTGTTGTTAACAGGGAGCACTTGATCCTCCATAGAGGAGCTCCTCTAACGTGGATGGACGCGCAATATGATGGTAGAGTGGTGACTCCCAGGGAGGGAATGGCGGTGGAAGTGAACGCTTTGTGGTATAACTCACTGATGATTATGTCTCTCTTCGCCGAGAGATTGGGGCAGGATTCAGAGCAGTATAGGGACGAAGCTGAGGCCGTTAAGAGTTCCTTCAATGAGCTCTTCAGGTCGCAATGGGGACTCTACGACTATCTATCCGAGGATCTAACGCCGGACACCTCAGTTAGACCGAACCAGATATTCGCTATTTCCCTGCCCTTCCCTGTAGTGGACGATGATTTCTCTAGGGTAATATTAGGGACCGTGGAAAGGATGCTTTTGAGACCCTACGGACTGAGTACGTTAGCTAGGAATGATCCAAAGTATAAGCCGGTGTATAAAGGGGACAGAAGACAGAGGGATGAGGCTTACCATAACGGTCCCATATGGCCCTGGTTAATAGGCGCATACGTTGACGCTAAGCTGAAGTTCGGAGGAGACTCTTCGGGCAAGGACCTTATGCCTAGACTGGATCCTCTGCTTAAGTTCTCCTATGAAATGAACGGCTTCTTACCCGAGCTATTCGATGATCTCCCCCCTTATAGAAGTAGGGGATGTATAGCTCAAGCTTGGAGTGTAGCTGAGCTGCTCAGATCCTTAGTCTCCATAACTTCATGATTCAGAGCGCAGTAGAACTAAGAGATTAAGGGAGTGAACTACCCCCGCCTTACGGACGGGGCTTCCCGCTTCACAGCCCCACCTCGCTCCTTGAGAGCTCCACAGGCTCTCAGGGACGTTTCAACCCAGACGGACACCCGTGCGGGCAGAGGCGTGCCTCACGGACTCTCGCTCGGGCGGCTCAGGACGCTCACCGTCTATGAGTGTCATTGGGATGTATCTGAGGGAAGTGTCGTTTAAATTCGGGAGACATCCCCACCCTCACGGAAGGGGTACTCCACCCCCCAAACCCCCCGAGAAGATAAAAGGAATGCTTTCCAGAGTTGAGGAGGCTTCACGAAAGTCCAGCTTAACCGGCTAATTCGAGGTCAGTCCTTTTCGCGTCCTCATCTTTCAGTGATCACCTCACTCCTCATCCCAATGCAGTTATGGATCCGGGCGTAATAAGCTGTGTTTACTCGTGGCGTGACTTTCCTACTTTCACCCGCTTCCAATTCCGCCACGGGTGTCCTCCTAAGGGTTCATACAGGGTCGCCCCCAACTCCTTGGAGTTAGTCGAGGGGAATACCATTCCCTCCCATTCGCTTCGTCCCTCCCCCAAGCCTCCTGGGCAGAGCCCGTCATCAGTAGGGAGATCGTCCGGAGAGAATTAAACTGACTTCCTCCCGCCCTGGTTCCATGGGGTTCACCGTTCCCACCGTGAGGGGTTACACCTAGTGGGCGGTGGATCAGAGGACCACCTGAAAGGGGACCATCGTTGAACGCCTCCAGATCCCGTGAAAGTAGGAAGGGAATGCTGGTTCCCCCTCCCTCAGTCCCATTTCCCTATCGAGCTGGGGAGGGGCGTCTTCACTGGATAATAAATCAAAGAAAGAGTTACTTGAATGAGGGGCTATCCGTCCCCTTAACCCCCATCATTGTAACGACGTATAAATATAACTCTGAAGGGATATTTAGAAGTGATTGATAATATTTAAAAGTTACATAGAAGTGCTACAGTCTACATGAGGCTCAGATCAGGTGCTGGGGACTAATAGGCCTGGGAGCAGGAATAAGGGAGGATCGATTGAAGTGAAACACCGTGGAAACTTAACTGCGCTGGGAAGACCCTATTTCACAGGGTACCTCCTATACCAACCGCAGATCACGCAGTGTCTTATTTTAACCCCTCTCCTTATCCTCACCGTTTCAGTGAGTCCCGGGATCAGGGGAGTGTTACATTTCCTGCAGAATCTCCTCTTGATTCTTAATGACATCTTAACCTTACTCTTAGCACTGTAGACTCTAGCCAGCTTTACTTCCCTTGAGGCCAGCTCTGTCCTTCCATTTCTGGCTGAAATCTGCGCTAGGTCCAGAAGAGTGTTTATCCTTTCTATGACTGCCTTCTTGTGTATCTTTTCTTTGCCCACTTCAAGGCACCACGCCATAGCCTATTATCTGGCGGAGTTCAGGTAATTAACTAGTCCCCCAACCTTTATGATCTCCAATGCCATCCCAGTTATTCCCTTCCCCTTTAAGGTCCTATTCCCGTTGATCATTACCTCTCCAGTCTCCACGTTGACTTTAACTGAGTCGCCCTCCTTAACCTCTCTGCTTACTCCAGGCACTACTATGACAGGGAGTGCATTGTTTATGGCGTTCCTGTAGAATATTCTCGCGAAGGACTCGGCTAAGACTGCCTTCACTCCAGCTGCCTTGAGCGCTATGGCAGCCTGTTCCCTTGAGGACCCCATTCCGAATACCTTGCCGGCTACTAATATCACTCCTCGTGAAGCCTTCTTGTGGAACTCCGGGTCTAAGGGCTCCATGGCGTGTTCAGCTAGATAGTTTGGATCAGTGTACTTGAGGTACTTAGCTGGTATTATTATGTCCGTGTCTATCTTGTCCCCGAACTTAAGGACTGGACCCTCTACGATCACTCCACATCCCTCGGATCGGTTATCTCCCCCTTAAGGGCCGTTGCTGCTGCTACTGCTGGCCCCGCAAGGTAGACTTTAGCGTCAGGACTTCCCATCCTGCCCTTGAAGTTCCTAGAGCTAGTGGAGAGTATGGTCTCCCCGGGTCCGGCTATCCCGAAGTGTCCCCCTAGGCAAGGTCCGCAAGTACCATATGTGATCACGCAGCCCGCTTCGGCTAGAGTGTGGATCAGTCCAGAGTTCATGGCCTTCATGAACTGATCGTATGAGGCTGGGATCGCTATACATCTGGTCTTAACTTTCCTTCCCTTTAGGATCTTAGCTGCTATTTCAAAGTCACTTATCCTACCGTTGGTACATGAACCTATGAAAACCTGGTCCACTGGAGTACCTTGAACCTCCCTGGCTGTCCTCACATTGTCTACACTGTGGGGTGCTGCAACCAGCGGTTCCATTTTGTCTAACTCTATGGTGTAACTCTCCTGATAGTTTGCATCTTGGTCTGGCGTCACTAACTGAGGTTCGTATCCTCTCATTTGCTTCACATACCTCTTTGTCTCTGAGTCAGGCACGAACATCAAGGCGTCAGCATTCATCTCTATTCCCATATTCGACACTGTGGCCCTATAGTCGGTTGGGAAATCGTGAGGCTTCTCCACGTAAACCTCAATGGACATACCGTTGAAGTAATCAGCCTTGAAGTCACCCAATAGCTTCAAGGCTACGTCCTTACCTGTCACAAACTTTGCAGGAGTTCCCCTAAGCTCTACCTTGAAGGGGGTTGGAACTACCATCCACGTCTTTCCAGTTATCGCTGCAGCTGCTATATCTGAGGCGCCCATTCCTTGGGCGAATGCCCCTAGAGCGCCGCTGGTTGTGGTGTGACTATCCGCTGCGAGGACCACGTAACCTGGATTCACATATTTCTCTATGAGGATCTCATGGAGTATCCCGAAGTTCACGTCGTGGAAGTTAGGCAACTTGGATTCCCTAATGAAAGATCTTATTTTGGACTGTATCTCGGCGCTTCTCACGTCAGGAGGAGGAGCCAGGTGATCGAAAGCCACAACTATGCCATCCCTGTTCCACACTTGAGTCCTTCCCACCTTCTCCATGACCTCTATTACGTGGTATCCCGTGAGGTCGTGAAAAGCCACCAAATCTGCCCTTATCTCCACCACATCTGCAGGTTCGACTTTCCTTCCAGATGCTCTCGATAAGATCTTCTCGGTTAGTGTTGGCATGTGATGAAGTAAGTTTTTGCTATATATATTCTTTGACCAGAAATTCGGTTCGAAATTCGAACTGGATATGGGGGAAAGAATCAGTTTCGGCGATCCGCTCTCTTAAACTATAATATCTTCAATACTCATATTCCACTGTGAATGGGGGAAGAGTCCACATAGTCGGCGTGGGCCCAGGCGATCCCGAGCTCTTGACCTTGAAAGCCCTGAGAGTGATAAAGGAGGCGGACGTGGTTATCTACACCGGCTCACTGATAAGTGAGGAGTTAAAGGAGATCTTCAAGGAGAAGACCGCATTGGATTCATCTAAGATGACGTTAGAGGAGATAGTCCAAGAGATCGAAGTGGAGGCCAAGAAAGGAAGGAAGGTTGTGAGAGTTCACGACGGTGATCCCTCGATCTATGGTGCTTTAACAGAAGAGGTGAGGGAGTTAAACCTCAGAGGGATAGAGGTGGAAGTGGTACCTGGGGTGAGTTCGTTCTTGGCTGCAGCCTCATCACTTAAGGTTGAACTGACGTGTCCAGGGGGACCTCAATCCGTCATAATAACGAGGTACCCCTATAGGACCTCAGAGGGTAAGGGTATGTTAGTGGATGGGAACTCCTCTGTAGTCGTGTTCCTCTCGGTCCACCTGATAGATAAAGTGAAGGAGGAAATGCTGAAGGCATTCAGCCCTGAGACGCCGTGCGCTGTGGTTTACCACGCGTCTAGACCGGACGAGATTACGTTAAGAGGGAGAGTTGGGGACATCGATCAGATCGTCAGATCCCATCGTATCAGCTCCACTGCGATTATAATAGTTTCGCAATGCCTAGGTCCAGTTAACTCGAGGAGTCACCTCTACTCTCCTGAATTCACGCACTCTTATAGGAGGGGTACGAAGTGAGGCTTTACGGGGTTGGCGTGGGCCCAGGCGATCCCGAGCTCTTGACCTTGAAAGCCCTGAGAGTGATAAAGGAGGCGGACGTCATCCTAATCCCTAGGACCTCCAAGGGTTTAACGCGTAGTGTAGTGGGAGATCTCGTAAAGGACAAGGAGGTGGTGGAGTTCGATCTGCCCTTGAGAGGCGATAGGAGGATTTACCAGGAAGTATTGCGCAGTGTGGAGAATTACGATAAGGTGATCTACCTGACTTTAGGGGATCCCTCTATATATTCCAGTTTCTACTATGCGGCTAGGCTAGTGACGCCAGTGGAGGTGATCCCTGGGATCACCTCTTTTAGCTGGTGCGCTGCCCTGCATAAACTCCCCCTAATCCAAGGCGCTGAGACTATGGCAGTAGCTCCTGTTTCGAGGGTTAGCGACGTTAAAGCCGACGTTGTTATCGCCATGAAGGGTGAACTCGAGGGCACAGTTAAGTGCGGAAGCGGTTACTTCACCGTTAATATACTCAGGAGAAGCTAGAAGCCTGGATCGATCCGAGATCCGAATTTAGATCTTCGAAGATCGAACCATGAAGTTAAGTCACACTGGAGTGCGCGACGAAGAAGCTAGTTGGGATATTAATTGGCATATCATGAAACTGGAGCGTCGATCTTAGAATCCACCACAACTTTCTCCTAAAACGCTTCGAGGTGTTGTCAACAGTTTCAGATAGGCTGTGAAGTAACTTTAAATCCATGTTAATAGTGATAAAAGACCTTTTATCTTCCGGGGCTTTGGAGGCGGAGGACCCCCTCCCCAGGGGATGGATAGCCTCCAAAGCTTAAGTATCAGTCCTGGGAGGGTATGTGCATGGCAGTCAGCGACGGGTAAGCGTCACCAAGACGCCTAGGTTGAAGCGAGAGTCCGTGAGGTGCGCCTCTGCCCATCAACGGCCTGTGTAACGTCGTGTGCGTCCTCAGGGCTGAAACGTCCCTGAGAGCCTGTGGAGCTCTCAAGGGGTGAGGTGGGGCCTTGAAGCGGGAAGCCCCGTCCGCAACGATAGATCCAAAATCGCCTCCTCGAAAATAAGTCAGGGTTGAGATAAAGTAATTTAGATAATTTATCCTCCCGTATACCCAGGTAACCTATTATCTTCTTAATGAAAAGCTAAGGTCAGGAGGGACCTGAAGGCTTACCTCCCGACCTTTAAGGTCGGGAGGAGGGAGTAGAGGAGGACTGCCAGGACGAAGGTCAGGAACCTGAACGCTTGGTGGAGCTAGTGAAGGGCGGGAAGGCCTTGATCTGCGGGCTCCATGGGGTTCCTGACTCCGTCGTAGAGCTCCAGGACCTCGGGGAGGTTGGTGACCCTGGCCACGTAGATCATCCTCTCTTTCCCCTTCACTGGACCAGGAGCCTGAAGCTGGCCTGTTCCTCCCTTCCCTCTCTCCTGGTGCTGCCCGTCGTACTCCCTGCGGATCCTCACGTCCCCGATGGGGACGGCCATGACGAATTTGAACCTGGAGATGTAATTAAGGAAGTCCACGCTGTAGAACCCAGCGTCCAGGGCCGCGAGCCTGACTTTAACCCCCAGGGACGGGACCTGGTCCATGAGTGACCCCACCACCTGCAGCTCGCTCACTCCTTCAAGTGCCTTACTACCACCAGGACCGGGTTTCACCATTCACCCGGCGCTGTGGCGAAGTTCCAGGAGAGGTGGTGCCTCCCGCTCCCCAGGCCATCCACTCCCCGTAGAACCTCACCCCCGTCCAGGGAAACGCAGATCTCCTCAACCCCCTTCAGTTCCCTCAACGTCAACTCCCTTACCTTCCCCAATAACCCCTCCCTCTCGCCGAAGTTCCCGGCGGGGGATAGACCGTATTGCCTTCGCTAGTCTACCCATGGGTAATACGATCCCTCCCTCGCTGTAAACCCTTCCCAATGCCTCTCCCAATACTTCGGTCAGAATTGTTAAACCCCTGGATGAGATATTTTTAGAAGATTGATTTTTGGATCTACCGTAAAGGGCGGGGTAGTTCGCCAGGTGTAGATGGATTCCCCACAGGGCCGGGTATTCGTAGAGATCTAACTTAGGTTCGCTTGAGCCTTGACGCTCCATTGCGGTACACACTTTACGCAAAATTTTTAAATTCAAGAAATAACGGGACAGTCGATAATCATGTCTCAGTCACTCGGTCCTAAAACCGAGGAAGGTTTAAAGGAACTTTTCGTAGCGAATGCGGAGGACTACATGAGGCTCCTTATAATATCGGATTACCTAGAGAGGATGGGAAAAACTGAGGAGGCCAAGAAGTTCAGGGAGAAGGCAATGGTGGAGATGGGCCACGCAAAGGCTATATTAGCTACCCTGATCAGGTATAGGGGTCTCAAGTCCTTGGTCCAGGACATGGCCAAGGAGGAGTCGGAGCAGCACCTTAGCGAGTATAACGCTGTCGCTATGACAGCTAAGGCCGAAGGGCACAGCGACGTAGAAGCCATGCTGTGTAGCTTCGCTGAACAGGAGAAGGACATAGCAGACGTGATCAAGGTTGGTCTCAAGTCCTTGGTCCAGGACATGGCCAAGGAGGAGTCGGAGCAGCACCTTAGCGAGTATAACGCTGTCGCTATGACAGCTAAGGCCGAAGGGCACAGCGACGTAGAAGCCATGCTGTGTAGCTTCGCTGAACAGGAGAAGGACATAGCAGACGTGATCAAGTCAACAGCAAAGGCTCTCTGAGTCAGGAACACCTTTTCTTTCCTTCAACTACTGAACTACTTTACAAAAGAATGGATTGAGGAGGCGGAAAGCTACATAAAGGATGGATATCGCCTTAGTTTAAACCGTTCTTCTCATTTTCCTTACTGGAGTTAATGACTCTCCTCCCTAGCCCGATCCAGGGAGTGGTCCCCTAATCCCTTGACCATTCACCAAGCGGGGGATGCTAACCGAATCCACGGTGGGAACAATGAACCGCCTTGAAACCCTCCAGGGTAGGAAGGAAGCCACTCTCTAAACAAGGCGGTAATACATTATACTTCGAGGAACCGTTTAAATAAACGTTCCCCTTTTTATGAACTATGGAGGAGGTTGGCTACATAATAGGAGAGTCGACCACTCTTTACGCTACGGCACTAGTAACGCCAAAGGCCAGGATGGGGAGCTATGTGATCCTCGAATACGACGACAAGAAGGTTTTAGCCCTAATCACTTCAGTAACCAGAGGGAGTAGGATTATAGGTGGGGACTTCAGCGATTTAGACGCCCTCAAGAGGATCACCGCCTTCAGCGGAGAAGACGCGGAATATGTTAGAGCCTCGTTGAAGTTGTTGGCCGACCTCACATCCCCTTCCCTGGAACAACCCGATCTGCCCCCTAAACCTGGTACCAAGGTCAGGTTAGCTGGGGAAGAGGAGCTGAGTCCCATATTCTCCTCAGGCGAGATAGAGGTGGGACAAATAGTCAGGACTAAAGTGCCAGTCAGGCTCAGCCTCAACTACTTAGCCACCAGGCATTTGGCTATACTGGCAGCTACAGGGTCAGGAAAGTCGAACACCGTCGCAGTCATAGCCTCCGAAGTAGCCAAGAACGGCGGAGTGATCTTGGTGTTCGACTTCCACGGCGAATATGTTGGCAGTGACTTGAAGCCTGTGAACGTAATAGAGCCGAGGTTGAACCCCTATAAGTTAAGCGCTGACGAGCTGGCAGCAATGATGGACATTAGGGAGAACGCTTCCACGCAGCTCAGGATCTTGAGGAAGGTATACGAGGAGACAATGAAGAAGGCTAAGGAAACCGAGGACAAGTCCTCCTTCACCCAGCTCCTCATAGACACGGCGAGTCAGGTAAATGGCACCAAAGAGGACAAGAAGGCTTTGAACTCCGTGATCCTCAAACTGGAGGACTTCGAGAGGAGGTACTCCAGAGTCCTCAGCTGGGAGGCCAAAGACGTGGTGGAGAACTTGAGCTTAGGCAAGGTGAATGTGGTCGATCTGCAGAGGCTCGATGAGAGCGTCATGGATGCTTTGATCTCCCATTACCTCAGAAGGATACTTGAGGAGAGGAAGAGGGCTAAGAGAGGGGACGGGGGGTTGGGTTACCCGGTGATATGCGTAATAGAGGAGGCTCACGTCTTCATACCCAAGGAGGAGAGGACCCTCACTAAGTATTGGGCCTCCAGGGTGGCCAAGGAGGGAAGGAAATTCGGCGTGAGTCTATTCATAGTGAGTCAAAGGCCCAAGGGTTTAGATGAGAACATCCTCAGCCAAATGACTAACAAGATAGTAATGAAGATCGTGGAGCCTAAGGATAAGGCCTACATCCTAGAGTCAAGCGACAATTTGAGCGAGGACTTAGTGGAGCAACTGCCCAGCCTCAACGTGGGACAAGCTATCATCGTGGGTAAGGTGGTCAAGATCCCGGCTGTGACTCAGATCAAGAAGTTCCAGGGGGAGCTAGGGGGTGCTGACCCCGATGTGATCTCGGAGTGGAAGAGAGCCTCTGAGGAGAGCAGTAGGCGAATGGAGATAGGCAGGGACCTAATGGAGATAGGGTGATCAAATTGATGCTGCTCCACATATCCGACACCCACCTGGGGAGATCGCAGTATGGACTTCAGGAGAGGAGAAAGGACCTGCTAGAGGCCTTCCAGAGGTTGATTGAGGCGGCAATATCGGAACATGTAGATCTAGTCCTTCACTCAGGCGACCTCTTCGATAGGCCTAACCCAGATGTGATCGATTTAGCTGAAGTCAGCGCAGTCTTGGATAAGTTAAGGGAAAAGGGAATCCCAGCGATCGCGATCCCAGGCAACCACGATCTCCCCTCTAAGAGAGGTCACATATACCCTCAGAGGTTCCTGGAGCAGATCGGCAAATTAAGGGTTTTGGACTGGAACAGTAGCGAACCTCCTTACAAGATCACGAAGGGAGGGATCGACTATGTCTTTTATGGGATAAGGTATATACCAGTGCCCGATTTTCTGCGGTCCCTACTCCAGGCCGTTAAGCCCACAGCTAAGAGTGTTCTAGTGCTTCACCAGGGCTATAAGGAAGCCCTTCCCTACACAGGGAGCTATCAATTGAGCCTCAGCGACCTACCTAAGGGGTTCTCCTATTACGCCTCTGGTCACGTTCACGAGAGGGTCCTCCAGAGGAGGGAGGATGGCTCTGTCTTCGCCATAGCTGGATCTCCAGAGGTAATGGACGTCAAGGAGATAGAGGACTACAAGAGGAACGGTAAGGGAGGTTTCCTCGTTGACCTGTCCTCTCCTGAGCCCTTGGTCCAGAAATTCAACGTGGAAGTCAGGCCTCAGGAGGTAATAACAGTGGATACCAAGGACCTTGAGGCCAAGGTAGTTGAACTCAGGAGGAAGCTCGCGCCCTATCCCTCCAAGTGCATCCTTCACTTCACTTTGACAGGAGAGCCAATGGATAAGAGGAAGGTCCATGAGATCCTATCCTCCTTGGGGGATAAGGTGCTCAGTTACAGGGTGGATTACCAGACCTCCTTCGTAAGGGGTGTGAGAGGAGGCGAGATCGGCGGGGGGACTGTGACGGATCTAATCAAGTCATATTTAAGAGCTCAGGGCTACAGTGAAAAGGAGACCTCTGAAATCCTAGAGATCATAGACTCTGCAGAGGACGAGGAGATGGCGTCCAGTTTGATTAAGAGGTTCGCGGGTGTAGACCTTGATAGTACTAAGTAGGGTAGAACTCGTGAACTTCCTAAGCCACAGGCGCACTACGCTAGATTTCGTTAATGGGGTAAATGTCATAGTCGGTGAGAACGGCGCTGGGAAGAGCTCCATCATAGACGCAGTGATCTTCGCTCTCTTCAGGGAGACGGGGAGGGAAGGTAACAACCAGGACTTGGTGAGGACCGGGGAAAAGATCGCAAGGGTTTCACTCGAGGTGCTGGACGAGAGTAGGAAGTTGGTAGTGGAGAGACATATCCCCACGACTCAGGGTAGGGACATACTCAAACTTGATGGGAAAGTGGTGGCCCATTCCTCTAAGGAGGTGAGCGCTTGGATTCAAAGGTTCATTGGAATGGACAGGGAGGTCTTACTCAACACGGTGATCATGCCTCAAGGTAGGATAGAGGAAGTCTTGGACCAGAAGGTTTTGGAGAGGTCAATAAGGAGGCTCATAAAGGTTGAGCAGATGGAGAACCTCCTCGAGAGCGGCGGGCCTCTCAAGTTGGTGATCAAGGAGCTCAAGTCTCAGTTACAGCTCATTGAAGAGAGGAGGAGAGACCTAGAGAGGGAGAGGGCTCAGGAAGAGGAAATCGAGGCTAAGGTAGAGGAACTGAAACGAGAGGCCGAGGAACTGAAGGCGGAGATCAGGAAAATGGAGGAGGGTCTTGAGATCAAGAAGTCCCTTTTGGAGGAAATGGAGAGGAAGAGGATCAATTACCTGGAGCTCAGCGCTAAGTTGAAGTCCTTAAGGAACAACGAGAGCGAATTGGTTTCCACCATCAGAGATAATGCAGTGGACTTGGAGCAGCTGGAGAAGCTACGTGTGGAGATAGAGGAACTGGAGAGGCTGGAGAGACTCTGGAACGAGCTTAGGCAGAGGAGGATCACCCTAGAGAACATGGACTCTCACCTCAGGGACTTAAGGTCCCAGAGGGATGAGGCATTGCGCAAGCTCTCAAGGAAGAGGGAGATCGAGGCTTTAGCCTCAGAGTACTTGAGTGTCAGAGACAGGATAGAGGAACTGCACCCTCTACACGAGGAATACGTGGCCTCTAGCTCCTCAGTCAGAGACAAAGAAGAGGAGGTGAAGAGGATGGTTGAGAAAGCCCAAGAGCTCGACTTAGAAATGGAGAGGGTGAGGGGGGAGATCGGATCGAGGTCAGAGGACGATATGATCGCTCTTCTGGAAGACATGAAAGCCGAGAGGAGTTCCAGGGAATTAAGGATCGTGGAGCTTAAGGGAGCCGTCGAGGAATTGCGCAAGGCGAAGGGGAGGTGTCCCGTATGTGGTGCCCAGTTAACTGAGGAACACAGGGACAGGTTGCTGAGGGAGTATGAGGAAGAGCTTCAGAAGTTAGTTACCCGATCCGCGCAATTAAAGGAAGAGATCGAGAAACTGGAGTTGGAGTACGAGAGGCTCAGGAAGCTCACCCAAAGGCTCATCTCAGTTGAGACTACCCTTAAGGAAGTTAGGGCCGAGCTCACCAAGAGGGAGAAAGAGCTAGCCGAAGCCAAGGAAAGGCTCAATTCCCTAACCGCAGCCCAAAGTGAATACAAGGAACTCACCAAGAGGGAGAAGGAACTCAGGGCTTACTACGACGAGTATAGGTCGCTCTCAGATTACTCGGAGGAGAGGATCGCTGAAATGGAGAGGAGGATCAACGAAGTGGAGATGCAGAGAGGGGTACAGGAGAGGGAACTGCGAGAGCTGGAGATCAGGCTGAAAGGCTTTAACCCAGATGAAGTGAGGAGGAAGAGATCGACGCTGGAGGAGCTCATAAGGAGGAAGGAGAGGTACGAGGAGGCTATGAGGCAGCTGAACAGGGTTAGGGAAGAGATCCTCTCTGTCCAGGCTCAACTCGACTACTTGGCGTTCGATCAGGGACAGTATGAGGGGCTCAGGAGGGAGACGGAGGAGTTGAGGTCTGAAGTAGAGGAAAGGAAGGGCAGACTCCTCGCAGATCAGAAACTCCTTCAGCAATTGGAGCAGCAGGTGGAGAGAGTGAGGGAAAGGAGGAAGGAGCTTGAAGACTACGTGAAGCGCGGTGAAGTTGTCTCTAAGGGCTTAGAGAGACTTCTCAAGTTAGAGGAAGTTCTAGGTAGGCAAGGTCTCCAGCGTTACCTGATCCAGGCCTCTAAGGAAGCCATAGAGCGTTATGCCTCCAGAGTGTTGGAGAACTTCGACCTCCCCTACGTCGATGTGGAGATAGGGAAGGGTGAGACTGTAGTGCCTTACTTGAGGAGGAATGACGGGAGAGAGATCGGCGTTAACATGCTCAGCGGAGGGGAGAGAGTTGCAGTGGCAATTGCACTCAGGCTAGCCCTAGCTAATTTATACAGTAGTAGAGTGGGGTTCGTGGTCATGGATGAACCTACAGTACACCTCGACGAACAGAGGAAGAAGGAGCTCATGAACGTGATCCTAAGGGGAAAGGAGATATTATCGCAGATAATAGTAGTAACCCACGATGACGAGCTTAAGGTCGCAGGGGATCTCGTCATTGAGGTCAAGAAGGTGAGCAACGTGAGCTCGATCTCAATTGGAGGTGGATAGGTATAATCGACGAAGTGTATGTTAAGCTAAAGCAGGAGCTTGCCTCACTCAAGTCCAAGATCCTTGAGTCCTCCTCACAAATAAGGGAAGAAGAAGGCAGGGTGAGGGAGTATTGGAGGAGTTACACGCCTAATCCCTTCCAGTGCACTGCGTTGGCCACAGACGGTGGTAAGTTCGTGTACGAGACGAGGAGCGCTGTGCTCTACGCGGTTGACGCAGCTTCGTATAGCTGTAGAACGGGTAAATGCTCCCAAGTCTCTTCTTCCTCTATAGTGGATGTAATGCGACCCGGAAATAAGGCCAGGAAGAGGGTCGATACCCTAATGGAAATCCTGGAGATCAAGCTTTCCTTGGAGTCCTATAAAGGAGAGGAAATAGTCCTGATGGACGGAAGCGTTAGGAGTCCCTTCAAGAACTCTGAGTCTTACGCTACGGAACTACGCTTCCTTTCAGCGAGACTGATACACGAGCTCGGTTCTAAAGTACTCTGGGTGTCCAAGAACTCCAGGCTCTCTACGCTTTTCGGCTCCGAACTGTCGGATGTGACCCTGCTCGAGATTCTGACCAAAGGAGTTGGCTATACCATACCTGTCAGTAAGAGGTTTGAAGTAAACGATGGATTGGAGGATCAGATCAGGGATTTCCTAGAATCTAAGAGGTACTATGTGACCTACCTGAGGCTGGAACCGGGCGCGAGAGTCCTCAGGGTGGAGACCTCTGAAGAGCCCTCAACCAAAGACATTGAGAGGTGGATCGATTGCATGAGCTCAGTGTCGGTGAAGGGATATCCCTATCCGCTTCTAGCGGTACATAGAGCTGTCAAGATAGATAAGGTAGACAGGGAGAGGCTGCTCAACGCGTTAGCGGTGAAGAGAACCAGGATATCCTCCTGGTGGCCGAGACAGTTAGAGAGCTGATTCCTGATCCTTGGGGGTATTAAGTGGGAAATTGCAAATAGAGGGGATCGAATCGCTAAAGGTAGACTTAATCTTGGGTGCCTAAAGATCATGGGCATAAGAGCTCCGCGACATAGCTGAAGCTCTAGCATGTAACAGTTACGTCTACGGAAATAGGGAATAGGATCGGGTTCTTTGTTATGCAAACAATGTTAGTCCAAAAGGGGCGGAGCCTCGGGGGAGCCTTCCACAGGGATCGGGTCTATGAAAGATCTTACCAAAAAGTCGTAGATCTTAGTTAAGTGGTTCACGCTTACAGACTTTCGACGTTTTCAGTGAGTCCAGTACTGACTATAGGCTGAATTTCAGGAACGGGTTGCGAGTACTGCACTTTGGATTTGCTGGAGATCTCCACCAGATGCTCAGCAGGGTGGATTGATCACCTAGTTGAGGGAGTGAAGGAAGGTGAAAGGGTTCCCTGCTGAAACCAAAGAACTGAGGATCGAATTAATATCAAGCCTCACGAAGCCTAAACCACATTAGGGAAGACTCCGTTCACTCTTTAATCTCCGTTTAGTCTACGCCTGGAGATCGTGGCAGAGAGGAAGATCTCTCACGGTTTTTGCTCTTTCGGTATTCCAGCCAAGCTGTTCTCCCTGTCGATCTTGAAGTGAGGTCAGTGACCGCAAGCCTTGACTGATTTCCCTAAGTCCTTCGTCCTAAACAACCTATGAGTGTGTCCATAGTGTCGGCATTTATTAGATAAATTCAGGTTTGCCCATCCGCCAGCACCCATTACCTCAGCAGCCCCGTTAATTCATGTTACCTGCATCACGTTCTAGGGCCATTCAGGGCTCCATTGCGAATAGCAATTTTGTGTTTTGATCTAATATAAATTTCACTCGATGTGCCCAACTTCCGTCCTCAATTTACAATTAATTAATCTAGATAGCGTTAAATAAAGTGAATCTGCAATGGATCCCTGAATCATCCACGTTCTAGGGGAAGATAATTTCTGATAAATGTCGACACTATGGGCACACTCAAACCTATAATAATAAGGTTTAATTCGTGGCGCTCGAACTTTACTTGATGCGGGCTCCCAATTTCAAGGAGTTGGCCCTTGACGCGGCTATTTCCTCTCAGTTGGCGAACTATGAGGAGATGGAGGTGGAGGGGAGGGCCAAGAAGGACAGCTGTAGGTACTTTAACGGCAATGTCTGCGAGCTCTTCAGGGTTAGGGATTTCTCAGTGTCCAACTGGATATCCCAGGGTAGAATGGACCCGCATCCGATATTCTGTTACGCGTGCCCCTATTACTCCCTCGAGTCCAACGGCGCAGTGGAGTTGTCCCTCACAGAGATATATGCTTTTTACTATAAGCAGAGGATCTCCCTAGAGAGGGAACTGGAGTGGATAGACGAGAGGATATCCAAGATGGGCGTGATCCCCGTGCCCCTGGGCCTCATGAAGAGGAGGGAGGGCTTAATCGCGATGTTAGAAGAACTAGGGAGGAAGATGAAAGTGATAACAACCCTAATGCGCATAACCAAGGCCCTGTGATCTTGGACAACCCTCATTCTTATATGAGGTGGTATGAGGAGCACAAGGAAATCTATTTGAGCGAACTGAAAGCAGTCCAGTCGCTAGAGCTGCGCAATTGCGTGGACGTGGGTTCAGGCCCTGGACCGTTTCACGAAGCCCTGAAAGGCTACATCATATCCTTAGATCTGTCCTTGGTTTCCCTTTACTTCACAGAGGGTGATAGAATTCAGGCTGACGCCCTTTACCTCCCCTTCAGGAATGGGGGAGTTCCATGTGTATTCTCATCAGTAACCTTATGTTTCCTAGAGGATGTGGAGGCTTTCATGCGTGAAGTGGCTAGAGTAGCTAAGAACGAAGTGGCCTTATGCGTTATAGTCTCTGATTCACCTTGGGGCAAGCATTATATGGAGTTAGGGAAAAGGGGACATCCTTATTATTCGAGGGCCAGGTTCCTCTCTAGGGAAGGGTTTGTCTCTCTTTTCTCAAAGTACTTTGACCTCCAGCGATTGGTTTCCGTTCTAACTAGAGGCCCCGGAGAGGAGGAAAGTGTTGAGGAGCCCTCCGGCGGCGACGGATCTTACATTTGTGCGCTTGGTTTGAGCCGAAACCGTGTTTGAAATCGAGGTGCTGTGTAGGACCTAAAGGATTTTCCCCTATCACACTTTATGGTCTCATCCTTTGAAATTTTTAAATATATTTAAAATCTTAATACTTTAAACTGGGAATATGAAACAATAAAGGCGTTGAAAAGGTAGTCCACTGTTCCACTGATGCTGTCAAGCCCACTGGTTAGCTTCTCGGATCGATATACTCCTCGGCTTCTCAGATATGTGAGCATGCGTCCGTTGCGAGGAACTCCCCATAACGGATCATGAGGATACGAATACGGTAGTAAGCCCTGTCGCCTCAAAGGAATTGGCCATTAGACAATTATTAAAGCGGAGTAGCGCGAGATCGGATGTGGTGAATTCTCCTGTTCGGTCGAAGTAAGGGCGAGCAAGTCAGAATTCTATTCACATCCGATATTCACGGTTCAGATACTGTATTCAGGAAATTCCTCAACGCGGGTAAGATCTATAAGGCGGACTACCTGATCATAGGAGGCGATCTAGCAGGAAAGGCTCTGGTTCCCATAGTGGAGCTTGAGGGGGGACGATTCGAAGTGAACGGAAAGGAAGTCGGCCCTGGGGAAGTAGAGGAGATAAAGAGGGAGCTTTCAAAAAAAGGGATCTACTATGTGATCGTGGATAGGAAGAGTGCTGAGGAGATTGTTGCGAATAAGAGGAAATTAGAGGACGCATTTAAGCAAGTCATGTTAGACACACTGACTTCCTGGAGGGGACTAGCAGAGGAGAGGTATAGAGCGGAAAGGGCTAAGATATACGTTAACTTAGGTAACGATGACCCCGAGTATTTGGCCCAGGTATTCAAGGATGGAGAAGTTATGATAAGGACCGAAGGAGACGTCGTGGAAATAGGGGGACATGAGATGGTGTCCTTCGGTTACGTGAACCCCACTCCTTGGAAAACCCCTAGGGAGATGAGTGAGGAGGAAATCATGAAATGGCTCAATAGGGTCACTTCTAAGCTCTCTAGCAGTGAGAGGGCTATATTTAACTTCCACGCTCCACCTTATGGCACTAACCTAGACCTTGCGCCTAAACTGACCCAGGACCTACGTCCAGTAGTAAGAGGAGGACAAATTGAGACGATCCACGTTGGTTCTAAATCGGTGAGGAGTATCATAGTGGAGATGAAACCGATGCTAGGCCTCCACGGCCACATACACGAATCCAAGTCCTTCGATAAATTGGGGGGAACCTTGGTACTTAATCCAGGCAGTGAGTATGGCATTGGTCTACTTCACGCTGCACTGGTGGTTCTGGAGCGAGGGAGAGTTAAGGCCTACCAATTCATAGTGGGCTAGCCTTAGTCTCGGAACTCGCTGTGTCAGACTTGAAAAGTTTTAGAGCTGGGAGAGTCAGTTGAGTTAAGAAACGTTTATAAGTAGGTAACGACAGCTTTATTTATGATAATCTTTTACGCTATAGGGGAAAGGGACAAGGCCAAAGAATTAGTGAGGATTATAACGAAAACCAGGTGGAAGATCGTCTCAAAGCACGCGATGAAATTAGCTAGCTCTTCCATAGGCCCTTCTATCGTCATATTCAGGCCAACTAAGGCCGGCCTAGCCGTGGCTCTTTGGCTGAGCGAGAGAGCTAAGGAAATGGGCATGATCACTTCAGTGGGCTGGTTCAAGCCAATAGACAAGGTCCCAGAGGAAGTTGAGATGGCTGTGAAGGAGGACCTTAAGAGGAGGTATATGTCGCCTCTTGAGTCCCCATGGTCACCTGAGTGACTTCCTGTATCTCCTCAGATCTAGTCACTATAACGTAGTCCGATATCCCCATTAGGTACCCTAGTATCCTGTTAAGCCTTCTTTGGTCATAAGTCATGAATATCTCGTCCACTATGAACAATGGAGTTTTGAAGTAGGACTTAAGGGCGGTGATCACCAGTATTAAGGCTAGAGTTATCCTCTCGGAGGAGGACAGCTTGCGCACGTCTAAGGTAACTCCTTCCTTTCTCACTATTAACCTGTTGGCCTCATCTATTTCAGCGGTGAACTGGAAGCCGAGATCCTGGATGACCCTGTTGGCCTTCGCGTTAAACTCTTCCCTTATTGCGGTTAACCTCCTCATATACTCCTTTTGAACCTCAGCTATGCTCTCCTTGAGAGCCTTTATCTCCTCGTCCAGTTCCTTCATCTTGCTCAGGATGCTGGTTTGAGTCCCATAGAGGGAGATCTCATACTGTAGGGACGAATACTCTTTCCTCAGTTCCTCTAACCTCCTCTCCTCTTCCCTCTTCTCTACGTCCTGAACCAGAGCTACCGAGCCGAAGTTGCTCTTAGCTTCCCTCAGTTGCCTCTCAAGGTTCTCTATATCGGATTGGACAATCTCGATCTTCTGAAGTAGGTCGGCCTTCCTCTTAGCTACGTTAATTAGCTCGGTTTCAGCCTTCTCAAGATCCCTCAGGGTCACGCTTACTTCCTCCTTCCTCTTTAGGAGTTCGTTTATCTCCTCCTTCAGCGAGTTTAGGGATGCGCTCTTCTCCCTAAGCTCCTGCGAAATTAGGTCTAATCTAGTGACCCACACTGAGGGATCTACGTGGCTTCCACACAGGTAACACACTGCCAGATGCTTCTTATCTGCTTCCCTCAGTTCTTCCATTACCCTGTTAAGCACACCCATCTCCACCTCTATTTCAGTTTTTTTGGCTTGTCTTTCCCTGATCTCCCTATCTATCTCCTCTATTTTCTTTAGATACTCCTCCTTGAGCCCCTCGGGGATCCTCTTCTTGATCTGTGCTTCTCTCTCCTCAATCCTCTTGAAAGCTTCCCTCAGCTCAGATAACTCCTCCTCTTTCCTCTCTATCCTATTCTTGAGCTCATCCAGTCTGTTGGACTTGGCTATTATCACTGATTCGTTGGCCCTCTTGGTCAGGGCTGATGCCTTAATCTCAGCTTCGAGCTTCTCGATCTCCTCCTCAAGGGCCCTCATTTTAGCCTGAGCCTCCGAAACCTCCTTATACTTCTTCATTAATTCCTCACTTTCCACCTCTAACGAGGAGAGTCTATTCTCCAGCTCCATTTTCTTTGCCTTGACCTCCTCTATCTTGGAGGTGGCTGACAAGAACCACTCTATGTTGTCTTCTCCGGAGAGGATATGGTTTACTAACTTGTTCTCAGGTGAGAACATGGAGAGTAGGAGTGCCCTGCTGTCGTCCATTATCATCTTGCTCTCCTCCTGTAACCTTCTACCTCTCCTGTATATCCTCCTATAGTATAACTTGCCCTCTATTTCGGCTTCCACATACCCTTCATCCGCGGCCACGTTTAAGAGGTCCTCAGCCTTGAGCTCTGAGGTCATTAACGACACTAACGCCCTCATCAGGGAGGTTTTCCCGAAGGCGTTGGGTGCCTTGTAAATAGTTATGCCTTTCCTTATGTCCAAGTCCTCCAAAGACCTAATACCGCCTATATTCGATACCCTTACCTTCATTTACGTTCAACTGGTGGCACTCACTTAAAAGTTTTTACTAGAGCTTCAACTAAATCTGTAGATTTATGAAAATAATACGTAAAAGACAAATTACTAAATATGTAAATATATTTTAAAACAATGTTCCTCTTTATAGACGAGTGGTGGTTGAGGGAATTTCGCTGGCAGAGACGAAAATATCATTGACCCTAAATACGGATTTGTCCAGTACGTCCTCAACCACAGTCCTGGGTAAGTTACATTGAGGCGACTAAGCGCGGGTGGTACGCCTCTGCCCAGGTCAGGATGGGTAACTATGGACGATCAGGGCCGGACTGTCCTTAGGGGCTGTATGTCCTTCCATCCTCGGCAAGGTGTTGAGGCAGTAACTCCAGCCTTCAGAGTGTGTAGATTATGCGATGTGAGAGAAATCCTTTCACTAGCATTGCGGAACTCTCTTGAAACTAAGGTAGAGGAAAGAAGTTGGAAACTCCTTTAAGGTTGAAGACGATCTGTCGTATGAAGGCATCCTTGCAATTAAGTATATCGCATCTAAGGTTTTTGGACTTCATTGAAGTCTCATTTCGTGTTCAACCCCTTAGCCCTTGGACTTCATCAAAGTCACGGAGTAACCCTTTAACCCCTCTCTGCCCCCTTGGCGGGACTAACCCCACCCGCTTAGGGAGGTGGGGGAACCCGCGCACCCTTCGTCGTCTCACCACACCCAGTCGGCGTATAGCCCACCCGGTGTGAGCTCATGGACTTGATACCTCTGATTTGATGCTCATAAGGGCATATATTCGTAGCTCAAGCGAAACTGTTAACCAAGGCCGAAATTTTCTTCTAGATAGCTAGAATCTAAATGGGTTGATTTTCTACTACCTTTCTTCTCCTTACCTCCTTGCACTCAGCATAGGCTATGACGCTCAACATTGACACTTTGAATCCCATCTCCTCCAGTTTGTCCTCTATACTTTTCAAATCCACGTTGGCATCGATTATGGTATTAGTGTCAGTGCAGAACACGTTGACGTGTGAGCCCTTGTTCACTTCATACCATGTTACGCCGTTGGCTTCAAAGGACCTCAGGAGACCAGTTTGCTTAAGTGTTTCTAGGGTATTGTAAACTGTGGAGAGACTTATGCTGGGCTCGTTCTTCTTTAGGGTATCATAAATCTGTTCTCCACTGAAGTGACCCCCTTGGCTTATTATCCTTAACACGGCTATCCTCTGTGGCGTTACCTTGAGTCCCCTTCGCTTCAGTTCTTCTACAAAGTCCATATTAGTCACAAGTTACTATTACTCCCTTAAAACTTTAAGCTTTTGAGCAAGGAATTACCATTATATTCTGATATATATGTATTAGATAAAATATTAGAAAATAATATGGGAAATTCTCAGGAATCCCTCTCATAAATTCGATCTGCAGAAAGGGATCCTGGTTGTGTAGATACACTATAAGGGGTTGTAGATCATGGATGATCAGTCACGATCATCTGAGTGTAAGGAGCGTCTAGAGTGGTTAAAGGAGGCTTCATACAGCACGATAATTTATCTTCTTGGAGGTTTGGGGACGTAAGACCCTCTTCCTAGGTATGGACGGCTCCCCAGTTTAAATATCAGTATCAATACATTATTGATGGCAGTCATGAACGGAGTAAGTGTCACCGAGGCCCTCAGGTTGAAGCGAGGGTCCGTGAGGTGCGCCTCCGCCCCATGGACAGCCCATGTGGGCAACTCAGACGTATCTTCAGGGCTGGGACGGTTGAGCCCGTGGGATCTTACCCTCCACCCTTGGCTAAGGGGGCAAGGTGGTCCAGGGAGCAGGAAATCGCGAGAGGCCATCCGCAAGGGCAGGATAAGTTCATGGTCTAAGACCTCGTTCTAAAGAGACGAACTTCACTTCATACGTAGCTCCTATATTTCCAAGCTCGGCCTGAAACGAGGAGATCAGAGTTCGAGTCCCAGCTCACCTGTCGCATTTGTGGGTACTCATCATCTTTTTCTATGAGGAAACCAGTAAGAACTCTCTTGGGCTATATTTTACGTTTCAGGTCAAGAGATTGAAGAAGCCTCACTAGTAGCGATGAGCCACCTCATGGGAAGTTTGTAACATCCGTGAAATTGCTTTCAGCGATCCTAATGACTCCCTCCCAGGGTTAGGACTCAACGGGACTGTGAGAGGGCAAGGGCGATCCTTGCATAGATTAGGGAACAGAGCCCCCAGGACTTAGTCCTTCAAGTGGTCTTCTGGACCCCTGTCAGCCGAGATTTGGTCCAAACCTATGTGAAAACCGTTAACCATTGTAGGGTTAGTTACTCTGCCCTAAACGGCATTGGTTCCTAATTCAAGGCCCCACTTCGCCCCAGATAGCTCCACGGGCTCAACCGTCCCAGCCCTGAAGATACGTCTGAGTTGCCCACATGGGCTGTCCATGGGGCAAAGGCGCACCTCATGGACCCTCGCTTCAACCTGAGGGCCTCGGTGACACTTACCCCATCAGTGATTGCTATCGAAAGAAACTAGGATCCTGGTTCAAAACGTTTACCAGATTATCCATCCCCGCCGAGACCTTCCGCCCATTAACTCCCTTCTCCATAACCCTTAGGGATGATGAAGAACCAAGTGCTTCCCTAAAGGTGTGAGATCAGAGAGCGGAAGAGGTGATTTCACAACGCCTCATCTTTCTAATTAGAGACCTATCCGTGGAGGCAGGGGTAACTTACCTGCTGTGTAACATAGATAGGAAAAGTAGGCCCAGGTCCCTTAGCTTCACTGTATCCCTCTCCCTGGGTCTAGGCATAGTGGACAGGTATACTCCGTGAGACTCGTGAAAGCCTTCCTCCCCCATGGGTTCCCCATAAGGGGAGAACAGAACGAAATCTTTCAAAGCCTCCAGGATCTCTCCTATTCCGACGTCGACTGCTTTATAGATCTCGCATCTTATATCAGGTCTGTAATGGAGAAACCTGTCTATGGCGGAGATGGATGCAATCACGGGCCTTCTCTCGACCTCCTTAAGGACGTTCTCCACTACTTCCCTCACTTCGTCCTCGTAGTGGACGCTCAAATCGTAAGGGATACTATATGAACCGTAACTAGGGTTGGTTATGGGCAAGTTCACCACGGCCGCGCCGCTCTCGAGGATGAGCCGTGGTGTTCCGAAATGGGTATAAAATCCCCTCCCCCTCATTTCAGCTATCTCCATTACGCTCATCCAGGACGACGCAGGATACTGGGGCTTAGGGTTCTCCACCACTCCTCTGTTCACAGTGTTAAACAATTTGAGGAGATTTTCAGGGTGGCATTTGAGGAAGCTGCTATAACTAAGTCCCAAGACTCCTATGAGTGCAGCTTTAGCCACTCTAGCCTCGCCTCTATCTCTTCTCTAGAGGTCAGACCAACCAGAAGTCCCTTTGCCCTTCCATTTTTGAAGAACAGGATAGAGGGGACTCCCATAATTCCATACGCCTCTGCTATCCTAGGATGGGAATCCACGTCTAACTTTCCGAAAACCACTTCCTTATATTCTAAAGCCAATTCCTCAAGTATAGGAGAGATCACGTAGCAAGGTGCGCACCAGGGGGCCCAGAACTCTACTACTGCTAAGTCGTTGTTGGTGACGAAGTCCTTAAAGTTGTCCCCATCTAAATCGCGAATGGACTGCCTATGAACGCTCTCCCTCTCCGCCTTGACTCTCAGGAATCCTCTCAATTTCTTATCTAAAATCCTCTGTAATTCTGGATCATCTTCACTCAAGGAGAACACCGGAAGGATGTATTTCCTTGCTCTAAAATAAAAATTTCTCCAGATCTATGCATAGAGTCCGGTGTCAGTAACAGGTACTGGTTATAAGGTTGGGGGTTTGGGGGACGGAAAACTATGCCCGTCTTATCTCGAGTTGGGCGAAGTTGAATTAAAATTGACTATGGGCTAGGTCAGCGATCGGCTTTCACACCTGTTTCACGATCTCAGCATTAGGCCCTCCTTCTACTCTCCTTCCCTAGTTCGAGAGTTCTGTGTCATCATGTGTTAAACCTCGCGGATCCTCGCTTTCGAGATCCTCCTGGAGTTTAAACCGAACAGCGATATACTCCTAAACTTTAGGGATCGGAAGGTGCAAAGGCATTTCTCAAGGAGACTCTGATCTGGTCCTTTTTGCGTGCCTCAGAGATGATGGGGGTCATGGCTAAAAACCTATTCCAGCAAATATACATATCAAGGGAAAAACTTTAACTACCTACATGGGGTCGTTAAATCATGGTCACGCTTAAGATAGGAGCACTAGCGGACTCAGGAGACCTTTACCCCTTCATACCCATAATAGAGGGCAAGGTAAGACCAGAGGGCTTTAATGTAGAGGTCGAGCTAATCCCAACAGTTCAACGTGTTAACGAGATTGTCATCAAACGGGAAGTGGACGTATCTGTCCCCTCAGCTGCGCTTTACCCCTACATCCAGGACTACTATTACATTCTAGGTTCAGCAGTGGCCTCAGCTGTGGACGGCGTAACAGGGATGCCGATCCTCTCTGTAGAGCCGATCCCTCTGTCCCAGCTCCCGAGCTCTAGGCTAATAGTCCATGGTCTCAATACAACCGCATTCACTCTCTACAGAATATTCTTTGGGAAATATAGGAGACTGATCGTCGTGGAGAGGGTGCTGGATGAGATAAAAGCGTTGGGCAGAGAAGGGGACATATTAGTGGCCGTCCATGAGATCAAGATGATGTACCAACTGAAGAAGCTAGGGATGAAAGTCCATAGGGTGACTAGCATGTGGGACCTCTGGAGGGATCTGTCAAAGAATTTACCCATGCCCATGGGTATGGTGGTGGTGAATGAGGACCTGGGTCCTGAATTGTCGCGGAAATTCGCTGAGCTCTACGAGAGGAGTAAAAGATACGCTGAATCTCATATCGACCAGATTATTCCCAAGGATGCAGAGTTGATGAGCGAAGTTCACAGAGAGAAAATAGACCCAGAGATCATTAAGCACACGATATGGGCAGATATAAAGGAGTACAATGTGCCAAGGGAGGACGTCGTAAAAGGCCTCCAGGCTTTCTACGAGATAGCATGGAATAGAGGAGTTCTGCCCAGGGTTAAGGGTTTGAGGATCCTTTAGCTGCCCAAGTCCTCCCCATTCCTATGATTTAATCTTCTCCCACCGAGACTGGGTTTCCCAATGGACTCTTGAGAGTCCCTGTGGTTGGATGTAAAGGGTAAAAACCATCCCGCTAGTTACAAACTGACGAAATACTCGCCCCTTCTAGGGGCAGGGATGACGATTTAAACACTCTTCTTTTTCAGAAAATCTATTAGTGAAGCTAACGACACCCCTCCCTAGCTCTACTGGGGAAATGGGACTGCGGGAGGGGTGACCAACGTCGCATTTATTCTCCATTGTGGAACCAGGGGTTATCGATGGAGGTTCCCCACTTACGTGGGGGTAGTCCTCGAGCCACCCAACTGCCCACCAAATGAGGGATGCAATTCCTCACGGCGGGAATCATGAACCCACTGAAGGGAACCCTTCCAGAGCGGGGAGGAAATCAGTAACACGGGGTTTTAATCACCGGAAGATAAAGGGACACGAAAGGGTTTTTCAGCCATAACCCCTCTTGATCGAACCATTTATCTTATCCAATAGGGCATTGGTTATTAAGGGAGTCCCTATGGCTAATATCTTAGGCGAGGGATCCCACTTTATGATAGTCATATGGGAATTGGGAATTATGAGCCCCATACTCTCCAAGTCGTCTAGGCCCAATATGTGTGAGATCACCCCTTTTATGGGATCGTGATGGGAAACAGCCACTACAACGCCCTCAATGTTTGTCAGGCTGTTGATAAAGTCGAGCATCCTCCTCTTCATCTCCTCCCACTGTTCAACGTCTTTCACCTCTCCGTAGTACAATTTGAGTTTCCAGTGCACCCCCTCTGGCATCCTCTTGTTGTTAAGCTCACCGAGGAATCTCTCCCTTAACCTGTCGTCCACCACCGGGATCATGTCTAGCTCTTGACCTATGATGGCTGAGGTCTGATAGGCCCTTAGGACTGGGCTCGTGTATAGCCTCGCGACCTTCAGCTTCTTGAGCTCTCTCGCTACCCTCTTCGCCTGCTCTCTCCCTTCATCAGTTATGGGATGCTTGTCCGCATCATGACTTAAGATCCTCATGGCGTTTGCCGTGCTCTGAGCGTGTCTCACCAGCACCACTACTACCATGGTCTGCCCATCAGAGTTCGGAGTTAAAAAAGTGAAGGTAACCGGAAAATGTCCAGAAGAACTCTTCGCTTGCATGCTGAAGGGAAGCTACAACCTTCACATTTAATCTTGATGTAGGGTTTTGCCTGTGATAGCGGGCGTTTCAGCTGACTGCGTTGATCTCCTTCAGCTTCTTGATCACTTCCTCCCTGGTGGAGAGTTCGCCTTCCTCATTCACTACTATGTTGCCCACCATACTTCTTCTCCCGAATGCGGCGTACCAAGCTATTGAGATCAGAAGTATCGCCGAGATCATGAGGCGCTGCGCGAAGGTTAGCCCCAAAACACTGTATCCTAATCCCCATATATTGACTCCCGAAGCCACCAGCGGGATTAGAAGGGCCATGATATTCAAGGATCCTATCCTATATAGGAATAAAGGAGCGCCTATGCTGTCCACTATTCTGCCTGCTATCCAGAATATGCTGGCGATCACTCCGACGTCCTCCATGGCCACTTGGGACCCCTGGAACGCCATGGAAGGGAGTGTCAACACTCCTGTCAGACCTCCAGTGAAAAGTGTAGCCCAAATAGGTTCTAGGCTTGAGTTCAGCTTCCGCAGGAACTTTGGGGCTCCTCCTTCCCTAGCCACATTGAATAGGATCCTGGCAGCTGAGACCGTGGTGCCTATATTGGAGGCCAATAGGCTGTTGACGGCTAGTAACGCAGTTACTGAGAAGGCTATAGTACCAAATCTGGCCATCTCCTGGAAAAGTGGCTGATTGGCCGAGGCTAGGGAGCTCAGATCACCTCCCCATAGGGAGACTAGGCCATACGTGCCCAGGAGCATTGCGAGCCCTCCTATGCAGATTGCCATCCACATTCCTAAGGTTATGGACTTGGTGGGCCTTTTACTTTCCTCACCTAGGTAAGTCGCTGTCCCAGATCCTGAGATGCTCACCAGACTCAATATGAAGGCCGTGGCCATTTGGCCTAGAGACACATGTGTTGGAACTAGGTAAGAAAGTGTCAACCCCTTGAAGTAGACCGATAAGCCGAACAGTACGAACAGGACTACTACTTCTGCGGTAGAGCTTATTGTTACCACATAACCCAAAACCTTCCTTACGTGAGTTAAGGAAATAATAGTGGGGTAAATCAAAGCTACCGCCCCTATGAGCCACAGGCAATAACTGGGTATTGATAGATTCATCATTCCAAACGCGATCTCTGCTATGCTGATTGTCGATATGACATTGACCCCGTTCAGGGCAATGTAAGCGAACACCTCTATTAAGGCCTCAAAGAAGCTTATGGTCTTTGATCCCCACGCAGCTGAGGAGAAACTGTAGAATCCGCCTGCGCTGGCTATCCTCTTCGAGTAAAGGGTGAGGGTGAACATCCAGAGTGCGCTTGCTCCCAATGCAAGGAGTGTGGCTAGCACCACTGAACCTCCAGCATAGGCTATGGCAGCTGTCGTGGTTGAAACAACGCTCCCTAAAGGAGCTGTGACTGCCATGGCCTGTCCATAGGCCTCCTTAATTCCGAGCACACCCTTGGCTAACCTCGTGTCCTCCATGACTTCTCCCTTTAAGCTTTTCTGTAAACTCTGTATAAAAAGATATCCTAACGCTTCCCCTTTTAATTCATCAAAGCTTAAAAGCGTTGTCTATGAAACTGTATAATAAGGCTTATATATTAATTGAAAAATCTTCACTAACAGGGGACTTGAATAGAGGTAGAACATGGAAAGTGAGAATAAAAATAACATAAGGTATGAGTTCTGATCAGCGATATTTTCGTCCTACCCGATCTGCACTCTCCTTTCGTCTTATTCGGCTTATGGGGACCTTCTTCAGTTCCCCGCCGCAGTATGGACATCCTCTGAGGTACTCTCCAACCCTCCTCCCACAGGACTTGCAGACGTAAACGAAGGCCCTCTCAGATCTGGTGATCCCCTTGGTCCTCACGGGCTTGAAAGGTATACCTAAGTTCATCAGGACGTTCTGTAACGAGTAATCGTCTGTGAAGACTATGGGTGACTCCATCTCTAAGGCAAGGGCGATCAAGCTGATATCGGCCTGACTTAAGGTCTCCTCTGACATTTCCCTGAGTTTCCCCTTGACTCTCTCCACAGTTGAGGGCGAGGGATCTCGTATTACGATCTTCCCAGAACTCATGGCTGTTGCGAGGCCCTCTGAGGACCGGGCGTCCTTCACTTCAGCTATCACATAAGAGGTGGTGATCACCCTTTGAAAGAGGTTTTGAAGTCCAGCGAAGAAGCCAGAAGCGTCCAGGATTACCTGCAATTGAGGAACCTCAACGGATTGCTGTTGAAGAACCTGTAGATCACTGCCTTCTTCTCACCCACACCTATCTCAAACCACTCCCCAGGCTCGATCCTCCTCCACAGATCGCCGTCAACGAATATCTTAGCCCACTGATGATAACCCTTGTCCTCCATTGAGACCCTAACTGCCTTTGACTTAAGCACTAAAGACCTGACAGGGCTCAGGATTGGGTTCAGCAGTGTGACCACTATTGCGTCAATCTCCTTATCCACGTATGGACCCAGAGCGGAGAGCGACCACCCTGTGCTACCTTGAGGGGTTGATATTACTACGCCATCCCCCTCTGCCTCCATTGAGTGATCAGCGGCGTTGAGTTTCAACAGGATGGTTTCAGCCTCATCAGCCACTACCGTCACATCGTTGAAAGCAATGGCTCCACCTACTTCTAGGACGTTAAGCTTCTCCACCCTGTAATCTCCTGTGTTGAGTCTATCGAGGGCTTCTGGTATTTTCGAAGGTTCCACGTCCATGAGGAACCCTCTTCTCCCCGCCCTTATGCAGATCACCGGTTTCCCCAGCTTCACGGCCTTCAGTAGAGTCCCATCCCCTCCAACCGCAAAGATCACGTCGGGCTCCTCCGACTCCCTGAAGCCCCTCTTCTCCGCCTCAGCTTTCAGTCTCTCTACTATCTCCGTGACTGATGCTGAGGGTTTGTGGATCACTGCAAACCTCATTCTGTTATAGTTAGGATTTCGCTCTTATAATCTCTGTGAGCGGATCAGCAGGTAATTGTTCCAGCAGCTCCTCTTTATCTTCTGGGGGAGGGTGTGGGAGCGGAAGACCCTCATAAGGGTGGGGATGGGCAGCCAAGCAAATTTAAACGACACTTCCCTCAGATACATTCCAATGACACTCACGGACGGGGTAAGCGTCACAGCGCCTCGGTTGAAGCGAGGATCCGTGAGGTGCGCCTCCGCCCCACCTCGCACGGGTATCGTCTCTACACGCGGGGTGGGGGACCACCCTTAGGGCCTGTGGAGCTCCCTACCCTTGGGCGAGGTGGGGCTGTGAAGCGGGAAGCCCCGTCCGTCAGGGCGGGGTGAGTTCACCTATTCGCAATAGGACTAATCTATTCGCCTAGCTCACCTAAGAAATCCTAACGGGGATCGGCCAAATCCCCATATGTTTCAACCAATTTCTTCCCTATTTCGGCTGGAGAGAACCTGGTCTCGACTTCCCTTATGGCGTTACTCCCTAGTCTCTTCGCATATTCTGAGGAGGAAAGGATCTCCTTTGTGTTCTCCAAGAAGCATTGCACATCGTCCTTGGCGCACACTATTCCCCCTTCCCCTACTATCTCTGGCATCGGACCCACGTTTGACGTCACTACTGGAGTCCCCACACTCATGGCCTCTAGCACGGAGAGGCCGAAAGCGTCACCCCTAGTAGGGAAGATCATGACGTCCGATCTCCTCATGAGTTCTATCAGTTCATCCCTACTCATTTTCTCGATGTAGATAACGCCTTTAACTCTGTTGGGTGACTTCCCCACGTATATCTTATTGAATTCCCCGGGCAGGCTAGACATCACCTTCTCGGCCACGTCACCCCCCTTCCTACGGTAATCGAGACCCACGAAGATCACCGTCCTCCTCCCATACGAATCTCTACGCTTCGAGTTCATGGGTGGCGGTATTACATTTATATTCCTAAATCCTTCTTGCTCCAGCCCCCTTCTGCTCCACTCGGTCCAAGTCACCATCCTCACGTTTTCCCTATTGAAAACCTTTCTGAAGAATCCGAGTATCAGGTCCCTGAACTTGGAGTCCGAGAAGTAGGAGCCGAACATAGCGGAAATGGGTTGATCTAACTCCTGGACCCACGGGGTCATAGGTATGTATAGATTGAGGAAGAAAGAATGGACTAAACCCCTCAATCTAAGGGAGCAGATAGGTTCTAGGAAGAGTTTGAATGTCCATTTTACTCCTGTCCTCCAATTCACGTGGTAGTCATTAAATGAAGAGGGGAAAGGGATAAGCTCATTCATCACCTTATAACGAACCCCCTCAGGTGGGAATAGGAGTCTCAGGGCAATTCCCGTGCGGAGAGTGCCATCGATCCTGTTCCTCTGGGCCAGGACTGTCACTTTCATTGGGTAACTATTGTAATAGTTAGAGTCCAATATAAATGCTTGTTCCGAAAAGCCCAATTTTAAATGACACTTGAGTTCTCCCTATTAGACTACTCGAACTTCAGTGAGCCCTTTCCAAGTTATGGAGTTCGTCTAGATATCTTAATACGATCTTCGATTTAGTTCCGTTCAGAAAATGGAGAGGGGGTTGAGACGAACCCACTCTTTGTAGGACAAGATCTGGCTCCCTCTCTATCCTGGAAGGGTTTGGTGGTTCATCGTTCCCACCGTGAGAGGTTATGCCCATCATCTGGGGGCAATGGTGCAGAAACCACCATTTGTTAGGGTCAGAAAGAGGGGGTGGGGTTCCTTCGTGTGAAGGGAGAGGAATGCTTTTGCCTATACCCTTCCCCAGTCTCCTCGCTCTGGATCGGCCCCGCAGGGTATCTTTAACTTCACTGAAAATAAATTTAATAACGAGATATTTAAATGAGTGAGCTGTCCATTCCCGCCGGCAGGGCTTTACGTCCTTAACCTCCATAGAGGTAAGAGAAGAGGAGATAGGTCTTCTGAAACAATGAATTCCCATTAGCTCTGCCTCTTCCAAAGAGCCAAATGGAATTGGGAGCGTAGTTAATAGCCTGCCTTTACACTGGCAAGTAATGGCAAAAAGAACTCTAAGGCAATAGCTCACTCTAAAATTTATTACTGAGGTCCCCGAATCTGATGAATGATCGCATTTGCCTTACTTCGATGAATTGGGAGAGCTAGAGAGGGCAGTAATGGAGGTGGTTTGGAGGAGAGGTAAGGTCTTCGTGAAGGACGTGTTTGAGGAGATGTCGAGTAAGAGAGACGTAGCTCCTACAACTATATCAACCATTTTGGATAAGTTATACAAAAAGGGTTTCTTGAACAGAGTGCTAGTGAGGGAAGGAGGACTTAGGTACCTCTACACTCCGGCGTTGAGTAGGGAAGAGTATCAGAGGCAGTCCATAAGGACTACTCTGTTTGATCTCCTAGAGAAACTTGAAGACCCAACTGTGGCATCTATATTTGGAGATGAGAAGGAATTAAGTGAGCTGAAGGAGAGGTTGAGGAGGCTTGTTCTATAACCTGGCAATAGCCTACCTAATCTCCGTTATCTTGGGCTTCGTGTTCTATAGGCACAGGTTGTCCGGGGCAGTGCCCTTCAGTATGTCAGCGATCCCCATGATATACTATGAGGTCAGGCCCTTACTTTTCCTTTTCAGAAGGGCCCTCGAGAGCGCCAATTGGTTGAACGATCACTACTTAAGCCGTTACCTCTTCTTCTGGTTGCCCTATAGGTACCTTCATGATCCCTTAACGTGGATCGTAGTCCTGGCTGGCTCCGTTTTGATCCTGAGGTTTGCACTTTTCAGGGTCCTCTCTACAAATCGAGGTATAAAGGAACCCACTATTTCGGCTAACGTGATGGACCTGGCCAAGAAGGTAGGGGTGAGAAATGTGGAGCTGATGATCTTGGATACAGGGAACCCCACCGCTTACACCATTTCACTACTGTCCAAGTATAGGATCTACGTCTCCGTGGGCCTTCTGGAGGCACTCACTGAACAGGAGGTGATGGCGGTGATAGCGCACGAACTGGCTCACGTCAAACTAAGGCATATACCAAAGAAGGTGCTAATGTTAGCCCTTCTACCCTTCGCAGTAATCAATCCCTTCGCCATTAAGGTTTTCAAGAGGACTTTGAAGGAGATGGAAAGGGAGGCGGACGACTTCTCAGTTTCCGTTGTAGGTCAAAGGCAACTCCTGGACGCTATAGATAAACTCGCCCTTTCAATTACTTAAATTGGCCTTAAATTAACTCGTTTCCTCCTTTCCCTCAGTTATCACGGTCACGTTCAATTTGAATATCCTACTCTCGTTTATGAGCTCTATTTCTCCACATGTCCTGATCAGCCTTATCTTGAAAACCCTTTGAACCGGACCACCGTTAACCCTAATGGAGATCCATCCTTGTCCTCCATCCACCATGATCGTAGTCTTTCCGCATACCTTAACCACCTCCCTGGAGTTAGGGTTCACGACTACCTTAACAGTCCTAGAGCTTTCTCCGGGGAATTCGATTCCAGCGCGTACTAACTTCCTGAAGTAGTAAAAGTAGGCTATGAGGATGAAGATCGGTATGAGTATCAACCCTGAAGTCGCTAGCATCAGCTCAGCATAGGACAACTCCCACATCCCCCAGGATTCTATTTCTATGACACTCCTCCCACAATTGGCTTAGCCATATCAGCTTCACTTATCTAGCCTATAAATTCAGGCTGGCGAGAGAACTACAAAAAGAGTTATCGATGCGAAGAGCTGGGTTGAGCTTCCCACGAACTCCCTGACCGCATTGACTACGACGAAGATGAGGTAGCCTTGGAGCCTCTCCCTCACCTTGAAGGATGAGCCCTCCAGTCCCAGGTGGAGGAGTTGGACGCTAAGCCAACGACGTGGGGAGTTCCATTGAGCGCCTTCCTTAACCCCACATCGCTCAAGGACCCCACAGTGACATCCTCCAATTAAATGCGATAAGGTAAGGTTATATTTCAGTCTTTATTATCAGTTCTTAAATTATATTAACATTGAATCTTTACGATTTAAGAGAAACTGCCGACAACGGCGATGGCTCCTCATTAGAATGGTTAAGATGCTGAATCTACTTAAAGCTAGCCTGCAGCTCTGCGGATACGAAAGGCGTTCCCTTCGTCTAAGCGAACTACCCCGCCCTCACGGAGGGGGTCTTCCGCCCCTTAACCCCCGAAAAGATAATTATGTGGAGCTGGGGAAGCTCACGTTATGATAATTGGAAATCCCAAGGAGGTGGGTCTCAATTTCGATCGCTTTAATTTCCTCCTGGTTATAGGGACTACGGACGTCAGTCTAATTCCAGGGATCACAGTGGCGGGTGCGACACCTGAGCTCACACACTTCACCCCTGCAGCCGATGCAGAGTACCTGGTGAAGGGAAGGTGCGAGGTAATAAGAGGGGTTCCAGTCACCCCTAACGGTATACCCACACCAGCTCTTCTCACCCGAGCTTCCCTGTCCCTAACGAAGGGGATAGTAGGGGTGGCCGTATCTGGAGCCAGGGTGAAACCTAGGTCTATACCATTCATCAATCTGGGGGGAGAACCTGGGAAGGATATCAGGAAATACTCAATGGACAGACAAGTTGTGCGGCAGCTCCTCGACAAGGCAGTGACCCTCGGGGAGGCCATGGATGTGGGGTCGACCCTGATTTTGGCGGAGTCAATACCTGGAGGCACGACGACTGCCATGGCTACTTTAGCAGCATTAGGCTACAACTCCCTAGGCAGGATGAGCTCGACTTCCCCACAGAACCCTAAGTCCCTAAAGGAGGGAGTGGTTAGGCTGGCGTTAAGGGACCTACCCCAAGACACTTTGGGTAAGTTGGCTAAGGTCTCCGACCCAGTCCTATTGGCCTTAGCGGGGATAGCTGCCGGTTTTAAGGGTAAGTCAGTCCTAGCGGGGGGGACACAAATGGTCGCAGCGGCAGCCGTATTAAAGGAACTCTTCGGGAAGAGAGCCGTGATCGCTACCACCAAGTGGATCTTAGACGACAAGTCGGCCGACATGCTCGGTCTAGCCTCGGAAGTTGGGGTTGAAGTCCTTGCTTCCCACGTGGACCTAAACCGATCTAGATATGAGGGTCTGAAGTTCTACGAGAGGGGTTATGTAAAGGAGGGAGTTGGAGCAGGAGGCGCTATGCTCGCTGCCCTTTCCTCCGGCTTCAAGGAGGAAGAAGTGCTTAACAGGATGGATCAGGAATACGAGTTATTGATCGCCAAGTCCTAGTTAAAATCTCCGGACCTTAAATCCCTCCCCTAACTTCTCTTGCTCCAAAACTTCAACTCCCGTTTCGGCGATGGCCTTAACCACCTTTTCCTTAAGGGATCTGTTCAAGTTGTCCAGGATCGCCATCTCAACCCTTTCGATGGACTTCTTAACTGCCTGTCTCAACACCTCTTCACTAATCCCATTCATGGAGTGTTTGGAGATTATGTGACCGAAGCAGAGGCCCTTTATGGTAAGCCTGTTAAAGGAAGGCGCGTAGTGCCCACCGCCTAAGCCCACTGCCACAGCTTCGCATTGGGGGAGAAAGGAGTCGAGGGATTGTAGAACCCTGTCCACCGTAGCTTTAACTAACCTTTCGTTAGTCCACTCCCTCTCTGAACTTCCGACTTCAACGAAGATCACCGGTTTCCTTATGTCAGTGGGTCCATGGTGGGTCGCCTCTAAGGTCTTCTCCACCTCTAAAGGCAGGGTTAGTATCGACCTGAATATGTGGGAAGCTAAAGAGGGGTAGGCGATCCCCAGTTCCCGCGGTCTACCTCCCAGCGTTGCCTCAGTGGGATTCCCGGGGTGGTGGACAGTGAGGCTAGGGATCCCCCTTGAACTCGTGTGTCTGCAGAGGACTACGATTACGTCGCCTAAGTTGTATTGGAAATCGATTGGCTCCTCCTGGATCTCCTCGATCGCATAACCCAATCTCTTTATGGTCAGTCCCACTGGGTCTCTAGAGGAGTAAACCAACTTGACCTCCATTTTCTACGCGCATTCTCCTTATGTTCATATAAAAACGTGATGCGGGTGACTTCACCTCCGAGCTTATGTCAAGATAAGACCTTCCTGTTCAAACTGTTTCTGAAGATCCTAACGGACTACCCTAGGTGATCACTTCCATATCTATGTCTGGCGAAATAGGTTCGAACTTCTAGATTCGAATTGTATGTCAACCTTGACCCCTTGGACCTTCATCAAAGTCCCACGTGAAATATTCACCCCACCCCCAGCTAGCTAACCTATGCTCGAGTAGGCAGGAAAATCGCACATCCAATCGCCCGCAACCCTTTGTGAGATCTAACTCCACATACTGTGCGAATTCACAGGATTAACGTAACATAGGATAGATTTGCAGCGAGTGGGATCAAGGGGCGCAAAGCCTCGCCAAGGGGGACGGATAACTCCTTAAATACTTTCAAACTATCCTTAGGCGACTCTAACGACGCCCCTCCCTAGCTCGGTTCAGGAAATGGGACTGAAAGATGGGCGATCAGCTTCTCTTCCCTTCACACGACGAAACATAACGGATCCCCAATTCGGGATCCAGACTCAAATGGAGAGTCAGGACCCCTCGACTGTCCGCTAAATGAGAAATATAAACCCGAATCCATGGTGGGAACAATGAGCCCAGGAACCATTCCAGGGCGGGGAGGGAGCCAGTGTCTAGGCAGCTTTATAACTCTCGGTCTATATCCAGGCTATGGAGAAAGGAGCAGAGTTCCCCACTTTCGATTGTGTTATAACTAATTCCAAGATGGGATATGATTCCAACGTTGAACTCTACTTCTCGTTGGAAAGGCAGCTTGCCTCAGTCTTGGCCTCACTTAGGTTCGAGGACCAAGAGTGGAAAGCTAACTACGAGACCATGATTAACTACCTCAACTCTTTAGGCGACTACCTAACCGGAGGACCTCTTCCGGATGCCAGTTTCTTAGTGGAGCTGTCCAAGGGGATGAGGATTAAGAGGAGCTACTCCTATAACATCCTAGCTGCCGCGAAGGATAGAAGGGTATCCACGTTAGGTCAGGCCTCTGGACTTGCGCTACAGCTCATGCATACCTTCGCTAAACTGGGTAAGGAAGCCGAGTTCAAGGGGAGGTTCAATGCAGTCGCATTCGCTGGTCTCCCCTACCTAGAGGACATACTGTGGAGAAGGGCGCAGGAGCTCTCCCAAAATGACAGGTGAGGACTGCACAAAGGTTTTCATTAGCTTCTCTTTACAAAAATTGGGGGTTGAGGGGGCGGAAAGCCTCTAGGGCGGGGGCGGACAGCCCTCATTTTAAATATTAGTTCTTCTAAATTTCTCTGTGATGTTAATGACGCTCCTCCCCAGCTCGACTGAGGGCTTAATGGGACTGCGGGAGGAGCAACTAGTATCTAGCACCCCCCTTAAGGGACTAGACTTCGAGGATGAAAGTCCCCCTTTCTATTCAAATGGGGGTTGGTCCTCTGATCCACTCGACTGCCCACCATATGAGGGATGTAACCCCGAATCCATGGTGGGAACCATGAGCCTCCGGAAGGGAACCCTTCCAGGGCGGGGAGGAAGTCAGCTGTGTAGTGACTGAAGGCGAAGATGAAAGCCACTGCCTTAGGATCAGGCAATACACTTTGGGTTTACACTAGGTACCGAGAGACCTCCTCGGACCATTGCACTTAGAGATGGATGAGTGCAGATGGAAGTTGGCAATCCGACTCCACCTAAAGGGAAACCTCGAATATAACTTCCAAACTTCTTTCACTAACTTCAGTCGGAGAGGAATCGAACTGCAAGGCTAAACTTTAGGATAATTTATCTTTCTTTATCTTCACTAGGGGTTTAAGGGGGCATAAGACCACCACGAAGGAGAGGACTGACATCCCCAAATTTTTAACTCAAATACTCTGTGGATGGTAGTTACTGACGAGGTAAGCGCCGCTGAGACGCTCTGGTTAAAGCGAGGGTTCATGAGGTTCGCCTCTGTCCATCATGGGCCGGTACGAGCATGAGCACGCCCTTATATTCAGGGCTGGGACAGTTAAGCCTGTGAAGCCCCCACCTCGGCCAAGAGGGCGAGGCGGGGCAATGAAGCAGGAAATCGCGAGGGGGCCGTCCGCGAGGGCGGGGTAAGTTCACCAAAGGGGAAACATAGGAAAGGTGTCATGCATCACTGAAGGGTTCACATGGGCAAGCCCACTGAGGCCTTTGACGTCCAAGGGCTTGACATTGGGGGATCCGATTAGTGGAACCAGGGTAGATATAAGCAAAGGTTCGGGCTTGTTCCTCTCAAGATCTGAGGATTAACGCCAGGATATATTAGACCTTTGGAGAAGTTGGCAGTATGGGTTTCTGGGAGGCCTATAGGATTCTGGAGAGTGCCACCCTGCTAGGCTTAGAGGACTTCTTAAGCGACGGACAGCTGAAGGCTCAAGTCAAGTCAGCCCTTAAGCAATTATTGAAGGCCTTCCTGGAGCTCGCGGCTGAAGTCTCAGGTACCTCAAGGGAGGATCCAGAGGAGGTAGTGTGGCAATTGGCCTCGAAAGGCGAAATAAGCCTCTCAGGATTGGACGATTTATTAGATGTAATAAGGCTCATAAAGGACCTGGACGGTGTGGACGACGCTATAGTTTACGGAATGTTAGTGCGATGTATGGAGGTGATAGAGGAATACTACAAACAGCTGGAGAAAAGGAAGGATACCCTACCTTCGCGACCTTAAGCCGATCCTCAGGGAGAAGTGGGTTGAGACGTCGTTCCAAGTGGTTAAAGGCATTTAACTAAGGTAAGCTTTAAAAAAGCACTAATTAGACTTAATCAGTGATCGAAATTGTCCTCTGAGGTCAGGATTCAGGAAATAGGTGGTGAGCTAAAGAGGACCGGATCCCACAGTCACATTAAGGGCTTAGGTGTGATCAACGGCAAGGTGGAGTTTGTAGCTGGAGGATTCGTGGGACAGGTGGAGGCCAGGGAGGCTTGTTATTATGTGGTGCAACTGATTAAGGAGGGTAAGTTCGGCGGTAAGGGGATCCTTCTAGTAGGTCCTCCCGGGACAGGGAAGACCGCGCTTGCCAATGCGATAGCCAGAGAGCTTGGGGAGAACACGCCTTTCGTCCAGATAAGTGCAGGGGAGATCTACAGCCTCGAGGTTAAGAAGACCGAGTTCCTGACTAGAGCCTTGAGGAACGCCATAGGCGTTAGGATAACTGAGTGGAGGAAGGTGTATGAGGGTAAGGTGAAGGATCTGAACTTCACCTTCTCTAAGCATCCATATAACCCCTACGCCCAGATCCCCAGGGAAGCTACGTTAGTGCTTCAGACCAGGGACGAGGAGAAGAGGTTGAGAGTGCCCAGGGAAATAGCGGAGCAGTTGCTGGAACTGGGAGTCGAGAACGGGGACGTAATAATGATAGACGAAGAGACGGGGAGGGTCGTGCCCCAGGGAAGGGGAGAGGAGGAGTCCTATGACGTTTCCGTGAGGAGGAAGATCGAACTCCCTAAGGGTCCGGTGCACAAGGACAAGGAGATCACTCGGTTCTTCACTCTCCATGACCTCGACGTGACTCAGGCTAGACAACAGGGAGCTATCTCAGCCATGATATTCGGCTTCGCGGCGGAACAGAAGGAGATCCCGATGGAAGTCAGGAAGGCGGTAGACGAGTTCGTTAACAAACTACTTAAGGAGGACAAGGCTGAACTGGTGCCTGGAGTGCTATTCATAGATGAGGCCCACATGTTGGACATAGAGACCTGGGCCTTCCTTAATAGGGCAGTGGAGGGGGAGCTCAGCCCCATTCTGATCCTCGCCACTAACAGGGGTATAACTAAGATAAGAGGGACGGACATCGAGAGCCCTCACGGAGTCCCATTGGATATGTTGGATAGGCTAATAATAGTCAAGACTAAGCCCTACACGGAGAGAGAGGTGATGGAGATCATAAAGCTAAGGGCTAAGGAGGACAGGATAAGCCTTAACGAGGGAGCGCTCAAGGCATTGACAAAAATCGGAGCAGAGAATAGCTTGAGATACGCATTACAACTCATGGCCCCGGCCTTGGTCAGAGCAAAGATGATGGCAAGGAAGGAGATAACCGAGGAGGACGTGGAATATGTGTCTAAACTCTTCGTCAACGTCAAGGACAGCGTGGAATACGTCAAGAAATATGAGGAACAGTTCCTCAAGTGATCTATTTCCAGTGCTTATATTTTAGCCGAGTATTATAAGTGCTAGAGTATAAGATTAAAATAGCCGAAGTCGTATCACTAGGGAAGGTGATATTGAGTGAGCGAATACGACATGGTGGTAATAGGCGGAGGACCTGTGGGGCTCTTCGCGACCTTTTACTCTGGCTTAAGGGACATGAGGACTCTGTTAGTGGACGCTCAGACCGAGCTAGGAGGTCAATTAGTTTCTCTTTATCCAGAGAAACTGGTGTATGATGTGGGAGGATATCCACGTGTCCAAGCTTACGAGTTAGCTCAGCAACTCGTGGAGCAGGCTAGAATGTTCAACCCGGACATAAGGGTTAACGAGACCGTTGAGGTGCTTGAGAGGAGTCCAGATAACACGTTCTCCCTTAAGACAGATAAGGGCTTCTCTGTCAAAACTAAGGCTGTGCTAATAGCCGTTGGTATAGGAAAGATCCAGCCGAGCAGACTAGGAGCCAAGGGCGAAGTGGACTATGAGAACAGGGGAGTTCACTACGTGGTCAGGAGGAAGGAGGACTTCAAGAACAAGAGGGTTTTGGTAGTGGGAGGAGGCGACTCGGCTGTGGATTGGGCCCTCATGTTAGCTCCAGTGGCTAAGTCAGTGACACTGATCCACAGGAGGGATCAGTTCAGGGCTCACGAGAAGAGCGTCAAGGAGCTATACAGAGTAGCGGATGTCATGGTCTGGCACGAGCTTAAGGAGGTCAAAGGAGACGGAAGCAAGGTGACTCAGGCAGTCATTTTCGATAACAGGACTAAGGAGGAGAAGGTCTTAGATGTGGACGCAGTAATAATCAGTATAGGGTATAAGGGCGACCTCACGCCTGTGCAGAGGTGGGGGGTTACGATGAAGGGTAGGAGTGTGCTTGTCAATGGGAATATGGAGACGAATATACCTGGAGTCTACGCTGCTGGAGACGTAGCCGAGGTGCAGGGAATGCCGAAGCTCGAGTTAATAGCCACGGGCTTCGCACAGGCAGCCATAGCCGTGAGTGTGGCTAAGAAGTATGTAGATCCCAAGTCCTCTTTGTTTGCAGGCCATAGCTCCAGTATGGACAAGTTCAAGGAAAAGTGAGTTTTTTGGATGAAGTGTGTCAAGGTAAGGGCTAGGGACTACGACGCTCTCAAGTCCACGTTGAGGGATGTAAGAGACACTAGTTTCTCTGTGGTCAGGGAGGGCGATTTCCTCTTGGTGCCAGTGAAGTCCGAGATAGGAGAGCTGGAGGTCGTTGAGTGTAGGCCACGCTCGAGGCCTAAAACGCCCAAGTTAAGAGAGCTGGTGCCCGGAGTTTCTGGTTTCCTCATAATAGGGGATATCGCACTTGTCACCCCTAAAGTTCCCGTAGATCTAGCTAAGTTAGCCTCTTCCATCATGAGAAGTAACCCAAGAGTGAAGGCAGTCTTCCTGAGGACTAAGGTAGAGGGCGATCTGAGGCTGAACAGCGTAAAACACATAGGCGGAGAAATGAGGACCAAGACCCTGATCAAGGAGGGAGGAATGAGTTTCCTGGTCGATTTGGCTAAGGTTTACGTCAACCCCACCTTGGCTGGGGAGAGAGAGAAGACCTCAAGGGAGGCTCAGGGAAGGAGGATACTGGATGCTTTCTCAGGCTACGGACCTCTGGGGTTGAGGATAGCTAAACGGGGTAAGTATGTTGTCTTAGGGGATCTCAATCTGGACGGCCTATTAATGGGCAGAGAGAACGCTGAGTTGAATAAGGTGATCTCCGTGGACCTGGTAAATTACGATGCCCATTACCTCCCATTCCGCGACAGGGCTTTCGATTTAACTATAGCTGATCACCCCACGATGGTTTGGGAGTTCAAGTGGGAATTGTGTAGGGTGTCCAAGGAGGTGGTTTTTTACGTATTAGCTAAAGGTGAGGAAGAGGCCTCACTCAAGTTGTGGCCGGCCTCCTGGGAGGAGATCAACGAGTACTCCAAACACCTCCGCGTCTTCAAGGGGAGAGTCAGATGCGATCAGGTGAATCTCAACTCGCAGGCCCCTCCTCAGTAAATTCACGATATCCCTCTTCAGGTCTCGAGCAGCCTTATTTGAACTCACCGCTACCGTGGCAGGAGAGGAGTAAACGGACTTCCTGAAAATGATCTTCTCCGGGTCTGATAACTCCAATGACCTAGATCCTCTCCCCCTGACAACCTCAGTGACATCACCAACTCTAACGATCGCATAAATCCAACCTTCATCCTTCACAATCTTCTTGAACTCCTGTCCCAGGTCAGCAGCGCCCTTGTTCGACTCCACAGCAATTATGCAGTCCCCTCTCCTAGTGAGGAACCGATCCTTAGTTACCTCGAAAGTGGTCCTATGTGTAGCTACTACATTGGGATGACCCTTAGCCTTAACCACCTCAACTGCTATCCTTTTTAGGTCTTGAGTAGCATGATCACTATGCGTTTTCAAGGTAAGATAACTCTCATAGCTGGAGTTAGTAAAGGTTTAGGTTATGCTCTGGCCTACATGTTATCTAAGGAAGGGGGAAGTGTGATCCTGGTTTCGAGGGACGAGGAGAGACTAAAGCAGATCTGCGCTAAGGTCAGCGGATGTTCCTACGTTATCGCAGACCTAGGAGAGGAGGAAGGGACGAGGAGAGTAGAGAGAGCGGTAGAGAAGCTAGATCACTTGGTGATAAGCGTGGGAGGATACGAGGAGGATACAGTTGAGACCCTGAGCGCCTTGGAGGCTATGATAGAGTCCCACGTAAGGATACCCCTGAGGCTGATCCGATCTCTACTCCCGAAGATGAACAGGGGAGGATCAATAGTGCTTTTCTCCTCCGTGGTGTCCGTGTGGAGAGCTCAGCCCAATCAGCTTTCCTATGCAGTAGCTAAAGCAGCTACGGCTAAGGCCGTGGAAGTATTAGCCTCCGAACTAATAGATTACGAGATAAGAGTGAATGGGGTGGCCCCCAGCTATATACTGGGCGATTTCGAGCCTGGCAGGGACTACAAAACCATGCGGAAGCTGGGACAGAGAGGCGCACCTCCTGAGGACTTCGCCAATGTCGCTTTATGGTTGCTGTCAGACGAGAGCTCATGGGTCGACGGTGTTGTAGTACCCGTAGACGGAGGCTGGAGACTGAGGGGTTAAAGTCATGCAAATCAACGATACTCTATGCCTTATTAACTTCCTCGCCTCATTCAGTTCGTGATCTACCTAAACTATGATTCGGTTAAGAGGTTAGCCCAGTCTTCATCCAGCTACTCCCTGTTAGAGGACGGCGAAGAGGTAGAGATAACCTTCACTCCCCCCTCCTCCGCTGAAGCAGCCTCAGTGGAGGACCAGGAGTATGTGAGAAATGTGGTGAGGATCTTTGGAACGAGGCAGGGGGACAAGGTCCTGGTCAAGAGGGCTGTGGTGGAATCAGAAGATGAATCGAGGGAACTAACAGAGGATGAATTAGAGTTCTGGGCTGAAAGTGTGAACTCTTACTGACTTTAGAAAGAACTAGATAAAACTCTATTGTGGAGAAGGGGGCAGGGCGTAAAGCTTCGCCCTGCAGGGCGGAGAAGGATGACTCGTTTGTCCCTACACTTTCATTCCGATCACTTTACATTCAATCTTAATCAGGCGTGTGGACTCAGCCCTCAGCCACCAGTTTCAGGACGGGTCGTGGGACCTGAGCCCAAGGGCGCGGGCCCACGTCCCCCGCCCTTTCCCTCAGGTTGTGCAAAGCGATCACCTCCCCTTGCCCCCCTTCTCGCACCAACCCTTAGAGAAGGGATCGGTGTCCTCGAGCCGAGAACGGGGCATAGAGGGGTTGACCAGTTGAGGGGACCGAACTCCCCGGCCTCCTCGATCTCTCCCCCATTGGGGGAAGGCGGAAAGGTAGATCCTGGGCTGATCGTCCTTCACGTCCCCAACAGTGTGCCCTGAAGCGTTTTTGCACGTCCTCCCAGAGGACGGCGCTCCCGTTACCCAACTCTTCCTTCGCGATCGGCTCAGCCGCCTTCCCTGACTTCCAGTTCCCCGCTCCCTGAGCGTGAGGCCCTCCCACCTCCCTGGGCTCAGCGGAATTCCCCCTGTATAGCCTCCCCCTTCGTAACCAGACTCCCCCTCAGGTCTCCACAGTATTGGATCAAGGACGTACCTTCCTCGTTCAGGTCCACCGGCAGGAGGGACTTCGCTCCATAAGGTTTAGGCCCATCCTCCCTGAGGGTCGAGTAGAGCTCAACCCTTTTGCTCTCAGCGGCTCGAACCCGGCCCCACCGGCGATCCTCAAACCTCGTTGTATTACCCCAGAGTGACTTGGGTGAAGGGGTGCAGGAGACCCCGCCCCTCTCGGGGGTTCCGCCAGCGAGGAACTCCATCCCGGGTGGACTCAGGCCCTCCCGATCGGGGGCCTCCCGCCGTGAGCCCTCCCCGTAGACCCCAGCCCCCACCCCGGTCAAGGGAGTTGCGCCGCGTGTCGGCCCGTAACTCACCGCGCCCTCCAGTTTCCCTGCCCCCTCAACCTCCTCGAGGACTGAGATCGTGATCCACTTCAACCCTTACCTTCACAGCCCTCTCCACGGGGCCCACTCGGTCTCAGCGCCACATTTAGTTAAGGATGATGAATATAAGAACATTTCTATTAATGTGAAAAAGAATAAACCCTAATTCAAATAACGTCATTCAAATACACTGCTGATGCCCACCTTAGGGTTCAGGTTCCGTGCATATACGAACACTCAAACGTTGAGGGCCAGGTTGAGGTTGCTGTGAGAGGTCCACAACACCCTTAGCAGACCTGTATTTCTGCCAAAGGGATGGGAAGGCTTTAACACCGACAGAGCTGAGGCAGTTAGCCTTTAACCGTAGGAAGCAGAACGAGGAGTATAAGCAAGCCAACCACGTCCAAAACCTGTGCTAAGTGCGATCACGTGAAGGGGGACCTAACGCTTTCCGACCGTGTGTTCGCCTGTCCTGAATACGGTTGACCCACCGAACGCGATCACAACGCCTCCCTCAACATCCTCAAGAGATCAGGGCCGGCCCTTTTAGCCTGTGGGCTCCGCCCGCTAGCCAAGGGGGCGAGGTGGAACAGGAAGCAGGACCTCCTTCAGGAGGGGGTAGATCACCTCATAATAACTCACAGTGTGGACATACTTCCTTGTCTAACCGAAAGAGTTTTTACGGATCCGTAACGCTCACCGGTAATGCTTAACTGGAATAGGCTTGCGTACCTCATTATAATAGCAACCTCCTTAACGATCCCAGCCCTCCTCTTAGGAAACTGGTTCATACCGCTCGCCCTCGTGATAGGAGGAGCCTCTCTGGCATTAGGATACGTAGAGTCAATTCCCGCATCGGCCTCTCTGCTCTCAGTGCTATCCGCGTTGAGGCTGATCCCTTACTACGATGCAGTGGCGCTCCTCCTAATCGCAGCCCTATGCCTATTCCAGAGGAGACAGTGGACCTCCTCGATCCTCGTATCCCTAGCTCCAGGCATTTTAAGGTTCTTCATCAGGGGAAGTAATGTGGAACTGGAGTCTTTCCTCTTCTTCATTTTCACTGTGGCCCTCCTCTTCTTCCTAAAGAGGAAGGCTGGTACTGAAGTGAGGGGGCTCATAATCGCTGGATTGGCGTTCTTAATAGCCGCAGCTGTAATATACGGAGGGGACCAGGGCAACAGTGTAGCCGACAACCTCAGCTACTCGTCGTTTTACTACCTAGTCCTTGGGACCTCAGCAGTAGCAGCAGAGGAGAGGAAAGTCCCACGGGTATTGAAGAGGCCATTGGTTCAGGCTATCTTAGCCTATCTTCCCGCGACTGCACTGGCCTATATGTCGTCTTTCCCCAGAGGCCAGCCCTATTACTATTGGACGGATCAATCGTTTTACTTCAGGTTCAGCAATATATTCAGCCTATGGATTCCAGGGATAGGGGTCAACCCTTCTCAGAACTCTCTTTTGGGCTACTGGGCTCTCTCCCATGCCCTCTCCAGATTCCTGAGTCCCCTTTCAGCTGGTATAGCCTACGTGGGTCTTTCCATTTTCCTCTCTGGGTTCCTCACCTATCTCGGCTTCAGGATCCTCGGGATACCTCATCCTACCTCCTTAGGTCTAGCCTTCCTTTACCAGGTTAGCTTCGTTAACCCGTCATTGGAGTACTCCATCTACTCCCTACCCTACGCCCTACTACCCTTTGGGGTTTGCCTGATCGTGAGCTCAGCGAGGGAGATGAGACTTTGGAAACCGATCCTATACCTCGCCGTAACGATGGTGGAGTCTACCGATCTGTTCCTCTTCGTAGCCTTGCTCCTCGCTTCACTTTGCGCCTCTTTAGCGTTGAAGAGATCGAACCTCGGACTATTCTCTTTGATTTCTCCATTGGGAATTAACGGCTTCTGGACTTTAACCTATATCCTTCTCCTGCAAGAGAGCCTCTTGAAGCCCACGATTAGGTTAGGGGAGCTCCAGCCCCTCCCCCTAATGGCCTTCGGTGTGAGTTTGGTCACCTACTATATAAGGGGTGAATCATGGATCATAGGTCCCTCGTTGGCTTCACTGGGTTTGGTTTTATCCCTACTAGGGGCTGAGGCCTGGCCGTTAGTTTTCCTGGCCTCGCTCCTCATGATATCCCTTAGCGGGAAGAGTGGTCCACTGTTCTTGGTCTCACTCTTTTCACTATCGACGTTAACCGTATTGGGAGCATCGATCTCCCTTTACCAGAGACCTCAGCCTATCCCTCCACTTCACGCTCAGAACTCCACCTATCCTCTTCCGATTAACGTGAGTTACGTGAACTCACAAATAGGCTCCCGTTCCCTCATGCTAACGCAGTGGCCTAATCTAAACGTGTCAGGCTTCAACCCAGGCCTAGCCTCGGTTCAACCATTCGCCACTGGAGAGATCCCGAATGGCTCGATCTACTTCTTCGTGACGAAGAACGGTACGGTCAAGGCAAACTCTCTATACTTAGGTTACCCTGCCTACATAGTCCCCCCAAGGGTGAACTCCTCACTGATCGTGAGTTCCAATTGGTCAGCGATCACAGGAACCATTAAGGTACTGAGCGTTCCTGTCTTCAACATCACTGTTCCAGTCGAAGTATTATGGTATTTACCCAACGCTCCTCCAGGGGCGCTCAATGCGATTCAGATCAACTTCACCGAACCCCAAAGGGTCTCTGGGAATGTATCCTTTGAGATCAATGTCACCAACCCCAATCAAGTCTACGTCACTGTTGGGCTCCTCAACGGTTCCTCCAGGACTTTTTACGGATCTCAGCAGATCTTCACTTTCCATCTCAACGCAATAGTGAACAGGATGGAGATCTTCTATAGGACAGCGGGAGGCCAGCTGATTGTGGAGATCTCCAACTTCACCTTAGCCGGGAAGGCGGTACTTGGGACCTCCCTCCTCACCTCTAAGGAGATCCAGGCTATCAAGTCGATCCAAATTAGGACCTATGCTGTCCCCGGAGGGTTAGAGGAGGTAGTGAACTCCAGCCTACCTGTCCGACTTTCCTTACTGCCCAGCTTCGCTAATTTCACCTCGAACTACAACTTCTCCAACGGTTCGGTATATTTTGGACCCGGAGTTCACGTAATACGATTAGTCTTCCCCGGTCAGGCATATCTAGTTTACGGGGAGATCTTGTCGGTGCTCTCGGCAGTCGGATCGGCCCTGTGGATAGTGAACCTGTGGAAGCCCTCGTGGTTGAGGAAAGCATTACGTGCAGCGTCTCTGCGTAGGGCAAGCACGCACTAGATCTTCCCATTACTGATCACGTAATAAGTCCTGATCACTTCAGCGTGGCTCCACACTAGGGGGCAGACTGATGGGTAATCCCCCCGTTCACTGACCTGCTCCGGTACCAGACCAGTCTTCAGGGACTTCGAGATCACCCAGTTAAGGAGTGAGGAGGCCTTGTCCTTGTTTCCCTCTAGTGCGTAGTTCTGAGCTAGCCAAAGGGTGGTTATATACCAAGCGTTTGGCTTATCCGTAGTCCGCATGTAGAGGTCACCCTCGTATCGTGCTAAACCTCCTGCTACGTAGAGTTTGGACTCTACATACTTCTTGTTCTCCACCACCCTAGGATCGTCAATAGGCAGGACCCCTAGGATGGGCAGAATGAGTGTGCTCGCGTCTGCTGTCTTGTCCACCTTCACTACCTTCCCATTCTCTATCCAAAGGGTCCTCGCGAAATTCTCCCCTGTGTAAAAGCGTTGTATCCCTCTCAACACCTCTTCCGCTGCGCTACTATACCTGGCCTTGACATCCTCTTCTCCGAAGAACTCCGCGAAGTTGGCAGCGGCTCTCAGACCTGCGTAAACAGCAGCGGTGGTGAACAAGTGAACTCCAGCTCTCTCCTCCCAGAGGTCGTAAGAGGGGAATGGAAGACCAAGTCCTTGATATCTATACCGTACCAGGAACTCCGCCATGGTCTTTATTAACGGCCTGTAGAATTTCTTTATGTAGTCCACGTCTTTGAACCGAGCGAAGTGCTCCCACATGACGTAAAGCATAAGGGCAGTCTCGTCCTCTTGGATAGGAGGAATTTGACTCGTCCAAGGGTGCCAGGTGCTCCCCCAGTGTCCATCACAGGTGTACTTTTGGAAAAGACATCCATCCTCAGTGAGTAGTGGCATGGTAAAGTCGAAGAGAGCACGAGGCATATCCAAATAGCCCATGAGGGTTAGAGCGTGAGCAGCGAAGGCAGAGTCGCGGTGCCAAACGTAGTTGTAACCATCCCTGTTGAACTTCATTATATCTCCATCAAGCGAAGCGGGTACGGCGCCATTGCTCTGCCAATGGGAAGCCAGTACTAAGAGGCTCTTCTTAACGAAGGGGGGAACTTGTGGGACCTTGGTTAGCCACGCCTTCCAATAATCCTTGGTCCTGTTCAATAGCTTCCTGGCCGTCCTTCGTTTCACATACTCGTTCCTCTCCTTTACCTCCTTGTAGTTCCGCCCAGCCAGGAGCCAAACATGGAACTGAGCTGGGGGATTAACCGAGAAGCTGATCACGGAGTCCACAGAACCCTGTGCTATCGGATTACCCGACAGGTAGCCATCCTCGGCGTCCTTCCAAGTGCCGATCAGGGTGCCAGTTTCCTTGTATCCTGTGGCATACTGGTAGATCACTTGATCAGACGAGATCAAGAACCACTTGTCCCTCTTGTAGTGCATTACAGCCGGGATCTTGGGGTCGAAAGCCGCAGTCTCCATAGCTGCTGACCCGTTTATGTTGAAGCTTTGAGCGAAGAAGATCCTCACCTCTCCGTTCCCATTGACTTTGATCTCTCTCGTTAGGATGGGATAGGAGAAATCCACTGCGTCCATTATTTCCAGTTCTATGCCGTTAAACTTCAATTTCACTTCGGAGGACAAGTTATCGTCAGGGAAATCGATCTCAGGGTTTAGGTTATGTATCCAGGCGAACTCCCCTCCTTTCCATATGCCTATCCTGAAAGCCTCAGCATGGTTTAACGTAGCGGTAGGGTAGTATAGTTCCCTGATCATGTAGGAGCAGTCCGCCATTACTGTGAGCGACCCGTTCCCCAAAGTCACGCATCTGGTCATAACATTCACGTAGTGATCTTCGTAAATAAAGTATTGACCTCCTATCCCTGCTACTCTGAAGACGAGGGTGTTGCCCTTACTATCATTGTACTCCCTTAACACTTCCAGAAGATTGAGATAGCCCTGTGAACTTACCCCGTCCTCACGGACTGTCCCATCGCGGAAGGGATTTCCTGCTTTCTGACTCCACCTTACCCAAGGGTGGAGGACTCCACAGGCTCAACCATCCAAGCCCTGAAGATACTGACCTGATTGTGTCCTTATGGGCTATCGATGGGGTAGAGGCGCACCTCACTAACCATTGCTTCAACCGAGGCTTCTCAGTGGCGACTATCCAGGCAATGGCTGCCATCAAGAGAGCATGAGGGAGCGGACTTAAAAATTGAAGGGCAATCCACCCACCCCCCTTAAGGAAGGGGTACTCCACCCCAAACCCTTAGGAAGATATAAAGATTGAAAGCCTCACCTTTTAGGGCGTGAATGGATATTCCAGATCCAAATACCCCTTTACAAATTCATTATTCGTAGTGTTAACAACACCTCTCAGCCCGATCCAGGGCGAGGAGAGTGAGGGCGACCATCAATGCTTTCCTACTGTCTTTCACACGGATCTACACTCTCCATTTCTGGATCTTGACAAGTGTGGGTTGTCCTCCGCTCACCACTCCCCAGATGAGGGACTTAAATTCCCCTACATCGGGAATGGGGAGCCTCCTGGAATCTTCCAGGGTGGGAGGGAAGTCGGTATGCCATAAGGGATAGATAGGGACTTCGATAACTACAGCCGCCTCGGCTGAACCCCAGTGGAATGACTTCGACAATGACCCTTGCTATAGAAAGGCCAACGTCTTTCGAGAAGGCCACGTCTACCTCCCCGAATGAGTGGTGTTAATCTCTATGGAACTCCTCTTCGATCACGTAGACCCCAGGATCTCCCTGATCTTTCTGAACACCCCCATCCACATTTCCCATGTGAGTTTACCCGTTAAGGTGTTCCTAGCGCTGGGGTGATAGCTCGCCGCCACCCATTTTCCCTTCACGCTATAGAAAGCGCCATGCCTGAACTCCAGGGAAAGTCCCATAAGCCTGCAAAGCTCGTTGAAGGCCAGGACGCCAAGCCCAAGGTAAACCTTGGCTTCGCTCAGCGATAAAAATTCAGCCCTGAGGAACCTGGAGCAGTTGAGGATCTCATCCCTAGCAGGTTTATTCTCTGGGGGAGCACAGTGGATCACAGAGGTTATGAAAACGTCCTTGACCTCCAACCCATCGTTCCTACTCTCGCTCTCGGGCTTACTGGCTAAACCTACCTCGTAGAGTGCCCTAAACAGCCACTCCCCCGATCTATCCCCTGTGAAAACCCTCCCTGTCCTATTCCCTCCGTGGGCTGCAGGAGCGAGGCCTATTATCACTAACCTAGCTCTCGGGTCTCCCCAACTTGGAACTGGTTTGCCCCAGTAATCCCAGTCCCTGAATCTCGTGGTCTTAACCTCGGCCACTTTCCTTACGTAGGAGATCAGCCTCGGACAGGAAGTACACGCTACTTCTTCCTTCTGGATTTGAGTGAGATCCACTCCCTTAATTAAGGGGTTGCAACGGAAAAGCTTAACTTTGAGGCATTCATATGGCTAATTTGAGTTCAGGCTTCATTGAAGTCTCACTATTGTGTTCGACTCCCAGTCCTCGGGCTTCACCGGAGTCGAGTTTGCCTGTTCTTCCTCTCTGCCCCACAGTAAACTCACTCAGGGAGGGGGGGAATCCGGACCCCGAGCCCTAGACCTCTTCGGTCGATCCATGTGCTGGACTCATCGAAAGAGTAGTGTGTAAACGTAATTTCACGCCTTAACTGAAACCGCTGACTACAGCTTCTCCTTCAATGCAAAGCCAAAAATATGATGCTCTCCGTTACGAAGGCGGTAGCTATACCTAGGAAGAGGGAGAACCAAAAGAGGAAATTGTATCCGATGCTCCTTCCGGCTCCGTAAATGATCATTCTATTGGCAGCGTAGACTACTGCCCCTGCGGATAACGTGTAAAGTACTGCCAAAGGAATCGGTCCCAAGCCTCCTATGTAATACACGCTGGATCCGAGGATTACGGGCAGGCCAGCCACTGCTGACAAGATGGACGCGTAGCCCAGCTTCCTCTTCACCGAGTACCCCCATGAGGATATGGGGCCTGCGAAGCCGAAACCCTCCGTCGCATTGTGTACGGCGAAGCCGATGGTGAAGAGTAGTGCAGATGCGATGTTTCCTGATATTAGGGCAGCTGCGATTCCGACCCCTTCACCTATGTTGTGGACTCCCAGGCCTAAGGCTGCGGTCGAAGCCATCATCAACCCTGAATCCTTGGTCAGTCTCTTGACGGAGCTCTCGACGAATTGGATCGCCATCCATATCCCTCCCAACGCTAATGCAGTGACGCTCATGGCTATGAAGAACTCAGGTAAAGTAGAGGGCTTGGCGAACTGTGTCACTAGTTCTTCGGCTTCAGAGCCTACGTCCAGGGCTATATACAGCAGTATGCCTGCAGCAAAAGTGGTCAGGATTCCCATGGCCTTCTTGCTGACCTTGCTCAGGATAGACACAGGTAAGGCTCCCATATAGACCGTAATACCAGCTATTAGTCCAAGCGTTATGGGATTATACATCTGTCATCGAGTAATACCGTGCTCATTTACTTTTAAGTTTTACGACAAGTCGTAAAACTACTTTTTATGAAAAGTATAAACTAGTTCCTCGCCATGAAGTTCCTGGCAATCCAATACCCTCTCCTCACCGAGGAGCCTATGCTGGGCTGATCCCTCCTGAAATCCTGGAATTTCACCTCCGCCTCTATGGGTTTCTCCACGATCTTCACCCCCACCTCTGAGTACCTCTGAGTTAGCAAATATCTCCTGGCTGGGTCCAACTCCTGAAGGCTCCTGAGAGTTATGAAGACCTCATTGTCCTTGGCCCATCGGAAAGTGTAGTCTTGATAGGCGTATAGGTTCGAGTCCACTAGTATCCTTTTCCCCTTGATCTCTTGGAAAGGCGGCTGAGTTTCCGTAGGGACAGCTAAAAGTACTCGATCCCCATGGCCCTCCCACTCCTTTCCCTTTTTCACTAACACGGAGAGCCTCTCCAGTTCCTCAGCGTAGTAATCCAGCAAGGCCTTGAACTCCTGCACCTTCCAGGGATCCATGAGCTGGAGGAGCTGCCCTCCAAGTCTTTCACCCTTCTCCACGAGCTCCACTTGAAACCCTCTCTCTGCGAGGACTAGGGCAGCCTCCATCCCCATTACCCCGCCTCCCACCACAGTGACCTCACCTCTCCCAGGAGGGGGAGGAGGTAGGATTTCCCATCCTAACCTGGGGTTCACATCGCACCTAACCTCCCTGTAGACCAGTCCCCTACACGACTGGTTACACCTAATGCAAGGCCTGAAGGGCTTTTGAGATCTTATCTTCTCAGGCCATTGAGGATCTGCTAACATTTGCCTCCCTACTACAACAGCGTCCGCGACCTTGAGTACTTCCTCGGCATCCCTCCTCGTTATTACAGATCCCACCAGGAGTAGGGGCAACCTAACTTGCCTCCTCACAATGGAGGCCTCCTCAATGAAGCTGGGGCGTCTATAGTAGAAGGGCATGCTCGATCCAAGGGGACCGTCTCTTCCAGCTGAGAGGTGAAGATAGTCTAGCTTACTCTCGACCCTCTTCACGATCTTCGCTACAGTCTCTGGGGCGAGGCCGCTCTCGTCGAACTCAGTCACGCTGATCCTCAGGCCCACCGGTACATCCGTTGCCGCTCTCACTGAGTCCAGCACCTCCTCTAAGAAAGCTACACCGTCTCCGTATTTATCACCCCTCTTGTTAAGAGCTGGGGAGAGGAATTGGGCTATTAGGTAGCCGTGGGCTCCATGGAGCTCCACACCATCGAAACCAGCTCGCTCGGCTCTCCTAGCAGCGCCAGCGAAGTCAGAAACGACCTTCTTCACGTCCTCCTGGGTCATCTCCTTGACTTGGTCCATAAGAGGTGAAGGAGAAGGACATAGGGGAGTGTTCCCCCATATTACTTCCCTCCTCGTCTTCCTCCCAACGTGGACCAGCTGCACGAATATCTTAGAGCCCAGTGCGTGTATGACCTCTGTTAACCTCCTGAACTTGGGGATCAACTCATCATCGTATAGACCCAGCTCGTTAAGAGACCCTCTAGAGTCTGTCCTATTGACATAGGTATACTCGGTGAGTATGAGTCCGGCTCCCGTTCTCTCCGAGAGATACATTATGTGCTCATCCGTGGGATAACCAGCAGGGGAAGCGAGGTTACTTATCATGGGTGACATGACGATCCTGTTCCTGATCTCCACTTCCCCTATCCTCAGTGGTTCAAAGAGTCCAGGCACGAGATAGGAAAGGGCGATCAGCTTTTATGATTTTGGCTTTTCCCGTGAAGGGAGTTTTCCCCTTGGAGTCCTCCTTCCCCCTCAGAGTCGCCGTTCGCATGAAACGCTTAAAGCTTGGGGATCATTGCGAATCCTCCAGCTCTCTTGCTCAGTATCAGCGGCCTTATTCCAATTCTCTTGCAGAAGTCCATGGTCCCCTCGTTGAACTCGAAGTTGTCCACCATTATGACCCCTCTCTTCATGTGATTCCAGGCCTGTGTTAACTCGAACATCACGTTATCGTAGGTGTGCTCCCCATCATGCAAGAAGAACTGGATCTCCCCAAGTTCCTCTAGTAGAGGGGCCAGGAGTTTCTTCGAGTCCCCTAAGATCAACTTCCACTTAGGCTTAAGGCGATCTGGAACCACGAACCCAACTTGATATCCACCCCACTCCCCTTCGTAAGTCCTACCTAAGTCAATTGAATAAAGTTTCCCAGTCCTGAGGGCGCTGAGTATGAAGGTCGTTGAGACACCCGGTCCGACTCCAGTCTCCACCGCAACTTTAGGGTCTAAGGTCTTCACCACTGCGTAAAGGAAAGGCCTCTTCTCCTCATCTAATGCTAGTGGAATTCTCCTGCCCATCCTTACCTTCACTTCCTCATCTATCCTCTCAGCCTCCTCCATTAAGGAGGAAAGGCCCTCCTCGGGCAATCCTAAGACCTGTGATAGCTGGGTCTTTATCATACTCTGATCTTTCTCTCCAAGATAATATAAATTACCGAAGTCAGGAGTTAAGGGCGTAAAGGCCCGCCAAGGGGACGGACAGCCCCTCACTCGATCAGTTTTCCGGACTGTTAGTGAAGCTAACGACTCCCCTCCCCAGCTCGGTTCAGGAAACGGGACTGCGGGAGGTACAACCAGCACCTCCCACTCCCCGTCTCGGGATCCGAATTCGATCCCCTTTCAGGTGGTCCTCTGATCCACTGCCCACCAGGTGTAACCCCTCGCGGTGGGAACCGTGAACCGCCCCGGAACCTTCCAGGGCGGGGAGGAAGTCAGTGCAGGATGAACGCAGTGTACCTATACAGTGTATGTGGACTTCCTCATATCTAGTTTTTATAATATTAACGAGTAGAAAATTTAAGGGCTTTACCCCATCCTTGGATACACGGGGGGTTTGAGCTTCATGGGATTTCATAATATTTGATATCGATCCTCAGCCCTTAGACTTCACCAGAGTCACGGGAGGACCCGTTCATACCCCTCCATCCGATTAGCGGGGTAACCCAGACCCACACCCCTGGTACTTCACAGGTGTGGGGAAACCCGCACATCTTGGGATTATCACCACACCTTTCGGGAAAACTCATCCACATCTGGTATGGCTGTATTTTATTTTAACTTCAAAGTATATAAACTTCACAACTTATCGGAAACCGTTGGCAATGGCTTCCGATCAGTAGATAACCGCTTTAACCAACCCCACCGGCGTGTCTATGGGCATGTTCCTCATTACACCCAATTTGTATGCTATCATCTGCATGGGCACAGCATAGGAAATTGGGGAGAGCTGCTTAACGGTCTTCACACACTTCACTGACGACTCTTGGTCGAAGGAGACAGTGGCCACCCTCGCTCCCCTCTCCCTCGCCGTCCTCACGGCCTTGAGGTAGAGCTCCTCTGCCTGTTCCTCTACAGGCTTAAGGAATATTATGGGGTATCCCTTTGAGGAGAGTACTAGAGGACCGTGGAGCAATTCCCCTGTTTGCACTCCCTCAGCATGAACTCCCGCGGCCTCCTTCATCTTCAAGGCCCCTTCCAGGGAAATCGGGAAGTTTATGCCGCTGCTGGTAACGTAGAAGTTCTCCGAGTTGAGGGAGGACACTAAGGACTCAGCGCTCTTCTCCAGCTCAGGCATTGCTAAACTCAGGCCCTTGGAGAGTTCCCTTACCTCCTCCCTGAGAGTTCTGAGATCAGATTCCCCCTTCTTCCCGGAGTTCAAACCAGCGTAAGTTGCCAACTCTAAAAGTGTGAGGATAGTGGAGGTGAAGGTCTTGGTCGCGGGTACAGCCATCTCAGGTCCAGCGGTCACGGGCAGGTAAACGTTAGACTCTAAAGCGAGCCTTGATCCGACATTGTTGGTCACCCCCACTATGACTGCCCCTCTCTGCTTCGCCAGCTTAACGCTCCTTATGATGTCTGAAGTCTCACCACTTTGGCTCACTGCTATTATTACTACCCCTGTTCCCACGTTCTCCAAAGCGTAGTAAGGGAATTCCGCTGCGCTGGTGACCGTGACTGGTATGCCTGACTCTGCGAAGTAGTAAGAGGAGATCATTCCTGCGTGTAAGCTTGTCCCATTGCCTACGATGTATAAGTCCTTAGCACCGAAGACTATCATGGCAGCTAGCCTCAGGTACTTCTCCATGAGGGAGGCCATGGTCCTTATTAGGGCCTCAGGGACTTCATATATCTCCTTAAGCATAAAGTGGGGGAAACCAGCCTTTTCCGAAGGCTGAAATGGTTTAACTCTCTTGCTCTGCATCTGGACTTCCGCTCTGCTCTCCACGCTTGAGGCTCTGAACCCCGTACTCCCCAACTCTATTACCGTGTTGTCCGGGACAATGAGGGCCTCCTCAGCGAAACCGTAGAGGCTTGGTATGTCGCTCGATATGAAGGTGCACTCTTGGGCCTTGCCCAAGATCAGTGGTTGCCCCATTTGAGCTGCCTTCACCCATCCAGGTCCCACTGCCACTAGGCTGTATATCCCCTTCAGATCCTTTATCACCTGCTCGAAGGTCCTCTCCTCTAACATGTGGGGTATGATCTCCACATCGGTCGTAGAGACGAACCTATGCCCCCTCGATGTCAGGGACGCCCTGTATTCCTCATAGTTATCCACTATTCCGTCTAGGACCACAGCGATCTCCCCTTTACAATCCATTAAGGGGTGGGTGTTCTCGTATGTGGGCCAACCCCTGCTCGCGTACCTGGTGTGCCCTATGGCTATGCTTGAAGCGATTTCAGGTGGTTTGAACTTATCTACGTGACCTACTTGCTTGATTACCTTTAACGATCCTCCCTTCACGAAAGCTATTCCAACTCCATCGTACCCCCTATACGTCAACCTCCTTAATCCAGTGAGGACATCACTGAGGCTCCTCTCGCTGTTGCATACGAATCCGAATATACCACCCATTGCGTTAATTTACTCCTTAACCTTAAATTGATTGATGCTCCGAGGAAACTGTAAGGTAGTCAATCCCCACTCAGAGTTCGCCGCTTCACTGGAGATCGAGGGGGAGAAGATTAAGGCTGTAACCCCTGTGGAGGAAGAGGCGAGATGCTTCGTCCTCCCTGGATTTCTTGACCTCCACGTTCACGGTTCCCACGGTTTCGACTTCACCGAGAGGGCCTCATCAGGGGACTTCGCCAAAGCGGTGGAAGAGGTGAGCCTCAGGTTAGCGGAGTTCGGTGTAACAGCTTTCGTTCCTACTACGGTCACAGCAGAACACCAGGTGCTATTGAACGCGTGCAAGGGGATGAGGGAAGTGGACCAAGTAAAGGGCGCGTTGCCCTTGGGAATTCACATGGAGGGACCCTACATCAACCCCGAAGCGGCTGGCGCTCAAGACGCTAAGGCCATAAGGAGACCGAGTATTCCAGAGTTCCAGGACTACTGGATCGCCTCAGGCGGGAGGATCCTCACCATGACGTTGGCCCCTGAGGTAGAGGGGGGACTGGAGTTCTTGACCCACTTGTCCAATCTCGGCGTTCACCCTTCCGTGGGTCACACCATGGCCACTTACGATCAGACCCTCAGGGCTCTGATCAGCGGCGCTGACAGGGGAACCCATGTCTTCAACGCCATGAGACCTTTCCACCATAGGGAACCTGGACCATCCTTGGCCCTCCTGAACTCCAACGCCTATATCGAGGTCATTCCAGATCTGAACCACCTCTCGCCACACCTCCTCACTTTCCTCATCCGTAACTTCAGCCATAGGATAGTTGCAGTAACTGACGCTATGGCAGCTGTGGGTCTAGGGGAGGGGAGCTTCTCGTTAGGAGGAATTACGGTGAAAGTGAGGCAAGGTAGGGCCTTAACGGCTGAGGGAAGGTTAGCGGGAAGTGTGTTGAGTATGGACGAAGCACTGAGGAAAATCGTCTCCCTGGGTTTCACCTTGAGGGATGTAGTTAGGGTAATGAGCTACAACCCCAGGCGTTACTTGGGCATCCAAGGAGGGATAGTGAGGCCAGGCGCTCAGGCTGACCTCGTGTTCCTTAATAGGGACCTTGAGGTAGTGGAGGTTTACATCAAGGGTAGAAAGGTGAAGGGGTGAGAGGAGTTTTAGTTAGCTCCTCGCAGCGATCTGTGAGGACTTCCTCTGCTTCACCCAGAGGGTTAAGTCCACTAAGTTCCTCAGCAGGAGGGAAACGAACTTCCTGGAGTCCTGATCGATTAGACGGCCTTGGGAGTCGAACTTCTGGGGAGCGAAAGTCACGAATACCTCAGGTTGATTAATCGTATATACGTTTAGATATACGAATATCTGCCTCAAGTGGTATTGGGCCCTGGCTCCTCCTAGCATGCCTATGGAGGCACTCATTATGGCAGCGGGTTTCCCATCGAAAGCATTATCCCCGTAAGGTCTAGAGGCCCAGTCTATGGCGTTCTTCAACACCCCTGGTACTGAGAAATTGTACTCTGGAGTGGAGAAGAGTATGGCATCAGCCTCCCTTATCTTCGCCTTGAACTCCCTGACTCTGGCGGGTGGATTATTCTCCTCGTCCTGGTTAAAGGGAGGAATACCATTGAGCTCAAATATCTCTAGGGTGCTGTTCTCCGGCAGCATTTCCCGTGCGGCGTTCAGGAGCATTTTGTTGTAGGAGTTCCTCCTAAGACTTCCCGGTATTCCCAGTATCTTAAGCTGAACCATGTGATTTACTTAACGAAGTAAATTAAAAATTTATCTACGGACGAGTATAAGCTATAACGAAGTCTCGTCTGAAAGTCATTAGAAATCCATGTTGTGCTAGGCCATCCTGAGCGGTAGCAGAGTAGTGATCAGTACACTTAGCATCGCCGTGAACGAGGAGACTATTTCCTCCTATAGAAGAACCACGTTAAAGTGGAAAGCACTATTATAGCCACGTCTATCCAGAAAACTAGAATCACCGTTGAGTTCACCGGGAGCACTCTACCTATGACTGGAGCTGGGAATACTCTCGACTCAGTTAGCAGGATGTAATTAGCCCAGTTTAGCACAAGCACGGGTAACAGCAGCGACGTTAGGTTGAGGAAGAATATTACGGCTCCCACTATGACCAAGGCCGCATCGGCGAAGAAGAAGTACTCAAGGGTTGGTAACAGATGATGCCTGGCCAGTGTAAGTCCTAAGTTCAAATGTAGACCGGCCCAGACCAGCATTATGACTCCCGTAACTAACCTAAGGGGAGTATAGATCCTAACGGAGGAGCTCATGGGGGGAATTGTTTGAGTGTATTTATATGAATTTCCCCAAATGTAGATATTAAAAAATTAATTCAAAATGAATTAAAAGCTAGTCGTAGTAGGCCTTGTATACCACGAATATTATGGCGCCCAGGAGGAAAAGATCGAAAGCCAGCATCATGCCCACTGTGAATTGGCCCGAGATGTAAAGGGAAGGGTTTATGAATAGGGATTCGACGTAAACCAGGAAAGCGCCGGCCACTATGAGGACCGGCATAGCTATTTTGGTGTAATCGTATTCGGTTTTAACTGTAGTTTGGGATGTGGCCCTAAACCTAAATGAAAGGAATATTATGCTCCCCATGAAAACCGCGAACACCCCGTCCGCAGCGAAGTAGGTTAGTCGCCATAGGTAGGCTACGTCAGAGGATATGGGAGACTTGATGAGATAGGGTATGTTCCCGAAGTCCCCAATGGCAGCAAAAATGAAGAACATGACTAGCACAGAAGCGACCCATAACGCGTAATCCCTTCCCCTTAATCCGTCCACGATCTCACCCGGCAGTGGAGTTAGTCACTATCAATTGCCCGATCATGGTGTAATGTCCTGGGCCACAGAACTCTGCACAATATATGTCGTATACTCCCGGCTCATTGACTAAGATATGCATGGGGTAATTCCAACCGGGGATGGCCTCGAGCTTATACCCTAGCTGGACAATGTAAAGCGCATGGATTACATCAGCGGAAGTAAGGTTGAAAATGTATGGCTTGCCTGCCTGTATGACGACCTTATCGTATGATATGGTACCGTTTGGGTAAATGAATTCCCAGACATACTGCTTTGCAATTACCCTTATAACGATAGGAGTCTCGTTGTGAGGGAAGTATTGACCGTGATCTATGGCTATTAAACCTTGAAAGGAAAGAACACCTAAGACTATGAGTATGATAGCGGCGAAAACTCCAGTGGATATCTCAAAGAACCTGGATAGCTTCACCTTCGATCACCACCAAAGAACACTAACAAGCCTATAAGCGTTCCAGCCGCGAGCATATCAGTGCCGATCAGGGCTCCGGAGTAGAGCTGCCATGAGGGGAAATGGAAGATCAGAACTAAGGTTGACTGCAGGGTTAAGTAGACCACTGCACTCAGTAGACCTAAGAAACTTAGTTGGAGTACCCTATTCATTATCCTAAATTGTGACATGCCGGGCATAAAGTTCAACTTCCTTACCTTTACACCCCCACCTACTATGGGTTCATATCCCTTAAGAGCTCTAGGCTGAAGCACGAACTTAAGCAATGGGAACAGGGTTAGGAAACTCACCGCGAATATTACTGCATCAACTTCAACCCCTATTGGCCCTATGTCCCTACCCGGAGTCTCATAGGCCCACACGCTGTTCACTATGAAACTCACTATGAACCCTGTCCCAAGCGCTATTGCTGCTGGTCTCATTACTGGGTGGGGCGCTTTGTGCCTGAAGACGTATTGGTCGATAAAGGGGAAGAGCACAGTAACCGCTGTCCACCCTAGGAATATCCAGGAGGCGTCAACAGGATTGACCGATTTGTAGAAGAAGTAGACGAAGAGGAAATACCAATCCGGAATGGGCGGTGTTTGAGCTGCTAGCGCTGCGTTATACTCAGGCTTAAGGTAAGTGAGTTGGCCTCCTTGAACTCCTATGTCGAAGGGCACTAAAGAGGCCAAGAGCACCACACCTCCTATGGCCATTAGAAAGGTCATGAGAATTATACCGAAGGTCCTCATGAGGGGTTGGAGCTTCCAGTCTGGATCCCTTTCCAGTCTCTCACCGTATTCGTCTAGTAGCTCTGGCGCCTCCTCCTTAGTTAAGGGTGGAGTTATCCCGTGCTTTTCGAAGATGTAGAGGTGTAGTGCCACGAAGAGCATTATGAGTCCCCCCACGATCCAGTGGAAGACGAAGAACCTATCCACAAGGGCTACATCCTGTGTAAGGCCTGGTAAAGTGGGCACTATGGTGAACTGCGAGATGAGTACACTGAGGCCGAAAGGCATGTATGTAAACAGGTTGAGTCCAGTGGTGGTGGCTGTCCAGGAGATCAGGTTGTAGGGCAAGGAGTAGCCTATGAATGCCTCGGTGAGCGTCAGACCAGCTAGAGCTGCTCCCACTATCCACATTATCTCCCTCGGCTTCCTATAGGCCCCAACTACGAAGTTCCTAGTCATGTGTACTAAGAGGAAGAAGACCATGGCGTAGGCCCCCCAGCTATGGACGCTGAAGAGGAGGGCTCCGAAGGGTACTTGCTGTATTAGGTATACCGTGGACTTGTAGGGATCTGCTGGCACGTAATAGAGGGCCAGCAGTGCCCCCGTAACCACCTCCAGGATGAATGAGGCGAGCACGAAGGAGCCCAACCAGTAGTCTAGTCTGTATGCATATTTGGGCGCGGGCCTTATGGTGTGCCCATATATGCCAATCCTGTCATCCAACCACTTCAATATCCTGTCCAGCACCCCTTTCCCTCTATCATCTGTCACCTTCATCACCCTTGACTACAGGACGGATTGTTAGGGACGCTGTAACTATACCTAGGGTCGTATAGTAGGTTGTCCTGAGGGGTAGTTCTAGGCACTGCCTCCGAGAAATAAGGTCCGTTAGCAGCCACTGCATATATATCGCCTGTAGTTTCGTCGTACTCCAGGAGTATAGCGGGTAAAGGCCTAGGCGCAGGGCCAGCCTTTACTACTCCTCCCTCTATTAAGGAATACTCAGATCCGTGACAAGGGCAGTGGAGTATGGTGGTCTGCGGGTTCAAGCCTGGGTTGTTCGGACTACTGGTTAACACTTGAGCTGGCAACTGGCAGCCTAAATGCACACATACAGCTGAGAATGCGCATATGGACTTGTTCGGACCTACGCCCTGGATCTGCTGAAAACCCTGGATCCTGAACTTATCATAGTAAGGGTTCTGGAAACTTACGTTCTTCTGTCCATTAAGAGCATTGAAGTCTATTAGGAAGCAAGGTTCGTCCGTTAGGGGGTAAGCGAAGAAGTAGACAGGGCAATTACTCTGGTTCTGAATGTCCTTTACGTTAGCTACCCTATACTTAGGGTATCCGAGCAAACCTGAAGAGTTGTTTGCGACTAAGTACTTCGTCGAGGAAGACTTTAGGCTAGTATAATAATATCCTGCGTAATCTAAGACCGGTGTGACGAGGGGAGCTATTGCTATAGCCCCACCCACTGCTAATGTCAACCTTAGGAAGTCTCTCCTATTCAGCTGAAATCACCAAGATTCAAGCGAATAGGAGAGTTTTTATCTTTTGTGTAAAGGTTCAAAAAGGTCTTGCACTCAGCTATGCTGATTGGACTACAACGTAAGGCGAACTGACGTTCTGGGAAGCCACCAAGTCCACCCACATTCCGCTCTGGGCGTGGCCTGCTATTCCACAAGCTAACCAATAGACACCAGCGGGTATGGAATCATAGACTCCAGAGGCGGATTGACCCCCAGAGGGACCTGAATATTGGTAATTAGACATGCTAGTCCCTACTTCCAATAATATCTTTCCGTCTCTAGATATATCGGGGCTGTCTGGGACTGCTGTGGTATTCTGAACTAGTGCTAAGTTATGAGGGATACTTTGTTGGTTTATGAAGGTCAAGTTCAAGTTTGAACCAGCTGGGACGTATATAATCATGTGACCAAAGTTAGTGTTATTGAAGTTAAACGTAGGACCTGTAGTAGTCGTGACTAAGACAATATAGACTGTCTTAGTTGATGTATCGTACTTCAGAGGTATCTGAGAAGGACCCGTAGTCGCCGTGGTAGAGGAAGAGGAAGGAGAAGTTAGACTCTGATATTGCAGATATGCATATATCGAAGCACCTATTACAGCTACCGCAACTATTAGTGATACTATTATGGAGAAGATTGAGGAAACCGCCTTCATATCGAGATCGATGTGTGAAACTGAAGACAGCTTTTAAATGTTTTCCTAATCTAGAGTCCACTGTGTCCAACAATTTCGCTCACCTTATAGATTATACACGTTCGGAAGGCCTTTATCCAGACACACTCCCCTCGCTGGCGTTCCAAGGGAACTGCCCGTCCATTCCTGAGGTGCTTGAGGCCCCTGAAGGTCTGTTCAACCCCCCGAATGCGAAGTGACTGTGAGGAACTCCGAGGTTCGAAGGAATGCCGAGGTCCTCCGTCGTGGAGGACCTCCTTCACGACCAACACCTCGTTCCCCTCAGACAACGCCACCACGTCCAACCCAGTCCTTGTCTGAGTTAGCCTGACATCGCTACCTTCGTTCAGGTCCCTGACCACCCGAAACCAATGCAGCGGGCCGCGGACGAGCCTAACGCCCGTCTCGTCCACTGCGTACTCACCGCCCCAAGGGTGGAGTCGCCCTGGCCAACGCCCTCCAAGTGGACGCCCTCGGGCAACCTGGTGCTCCCGAGGCTGTGGTCCAGGTAATACGGCGCGACTGCTGAAGCGATCTCCTCCACGGGAGGCGTGGAGGAGATCCTTGAGGAAATAGAACGATGAGGAGGGCGGTGAGCCTCTGGAGTTTGGAAATCGTGCACCTTCAATGGAGGCCCACCGCCCGACTTAAATGCAAGAAGGCGAAATAGTTGGACACACTACTAGATGTGGATGTATTCATAGTGTGGTCAAATGTGGACAAAACGACCTCGTCAACTGAGAGTTCGTGAACTCGTGAGGGAAAGCCCTTAAGAGAGACCTAGCCTTTTTTATCTTCTCGGGGGGCTTGGGGGACGGAAGACCCTCGTAAGGGTGGGGATGCCCCCAATTTAAATACTTCTTTTTAAATATTCTATTAATGCCCGACGTGGAGTTCCGCTTTAGGGCTTACGCGGGCGAAAGTTGAGGGCGTTGAGGTAGTTGAAGATAGCCTCGGAGCTGTATAACGCCCTACGTTGGGCGGACGCCTGTTTCCGTGAGGGGGACGGGGAGTGGTTGA
>Ga0208549_100039_pt1 | contig 69815 bp, 61 predicted proteins | sample BED_host_MetaG_FD_187135 | JGI IMG/M metagenome (GOLD analysis project Ga0208549, IMG submission 187135) | Hot spring microbial mat communities from Yellowstone National Park, Wyoming, USA - BED_host_MetaG (SPAdes) (version 2) | ecosystem: Environmental > Aquatic > Thermal springs > Hot (42-90C)... | reverse complement strand
GTTGCACGGGAATATCTCTTGCGAGTAATACTTGGGCGATGACATTGAACAAATATGGATAGTGTTCGATTATGAGGTTTCACACTTTGGTTACACATTCATCGAACCTTCATCAACATAGACACACGTCCATCAAAGGGGAAATTCCAGAAAATTAAACACAATTCCTATTCTCTGGTGGGAAATGTAAGTATGTTTAAATTGATGGTGTACTTAAAATAGGTGGCTAAGTAGTAATGTGGGCACAACAAAATGCTATTGACCAAAGTTCAACTAGCGTTCAAAGACACAGGGGTATGAATGCTATGCTTGAAGCGCTTGTAATTATTACACTGGTTTTTCTAATCTTACAGTTTTTGACTGGCATGTGGGTTAATCTTTTTGTGAGCTTCCCTAGCACAACCCAAGCCCAAGGCTTCTTTGGAGTGATGGGTGCAATGATGAGTCTAATGCAGAGCGGTGGCGGCTTACTTATGATTCATATGATGATGGGCTACTTAATACTATTTCTTTCAATCGTAGACCTAGTGACCTCGTTTATCACTAAAAAAGCGCTTGTAATCGTCACATCTGTGTCTGGCTTTGTCTCAGTGCTCTTCGCAGGCATCAACGGACTCCTATTCATCTTCTCTGGGTTCACCAACAACCTGAACTCCTATTTTATGGCCACAGGCTTCCTCCTTGCGTTCATGTCTTATTTTTTACCCTGTATACGCTCACAAGGCCATAGAATAGCATCTGCATAATCGGCGATCTTATTCAAACGCTCACACCTGAGGATGTTGTCCAAACACTACTGTAGTACCAGCTATGAGCATTTTTAAAAGTGTCACAATAACCTCTATAGCAACTTTGTTTTATTTGAAACCACAAAGCGGAGATAATATGCTACAAAATGCGGGATCAATTGTGTGGTTTACATTCAATATGCCTAGGCAATAAGGCATCAATAATTAAAATTTAAAAAGATGATGTTTGCATGGTAGCGTCTGGTTAATAGCTACTTAAGGTGGATGTGAGCACACGTAGTGTTTTCTGATAGTGTTATCTGCGGTGCGCGTCCATGAGACTTAGTGCATTGTGGTTACCTGGTGTTTGGTACCGCTTATAGCCCTTTCTAGTTCATAAAGAAGAGAGCTTCTCGGTGGGTCTTCGAGTTCGCCTTTACACAACGCGTCTATCGCCAAAACAATGGATGTGGGCGTGACGTTCTGAATTGTGATGCGCGCACCTTCTGGGTCGACCACCCATTCATTTTTCCTGACGACTTCACGTACCACGTCAAGAAGGTGATCTATATCTATGGGTTTGCTCACTTCATAGCGCGTCTTCACCCATCTTTTGTCAACGCCGTGCACTATAAACGCAGCTTGAATCAAAATGTTGTTCGGTATCTTGACAAGAGGACCCTGATCCGTTTTTATAAGGGTGTAGTTGAGCGATATGTCTTTGATCACACCAGTAAAACCAGGGTAAAGCAGGTCGTCCGAAAAGTACTTTGGAGGGTAACTAGGTAAAATCGCACCGTACTGCCATGTGGTCACGGTTATCCTGTCCCCTACCTCAAATGGTCTTGAAAGCAACAAAAGAAGACCAGCAAGCACGTTCGAAAAAACTTGTTGCCCAGCTAAACCAATCACCAAACCGCCGAACGTACCTCCAGCAAGCAAAGCCACACCGCTCACACCCAAAATTCTTAACACCGCAAAAGCTAAAACGATATAACCTATGTATTTGAGCGTGGTTTTGGCGACACTCGCTTTTTTGGGACCATAGAGCTTGTTCACAGCTTTCCCAACCACGTTTGAAAACGCTGAAACCAAATAGTACCCAAGTAAAAGCGTGATAACCACGTAAACCGCCTCGGTGTACTTCAGTGGCACAACTTTAAGCACGAATATCGAAATGTACACTAGTGACAACACCACCGCAATAAGTATCGGCGTTATGAAATGCCTCAAGTATCCTTTTATGGACATTTGTAAACCTTTTATTCCACAGCTTTAGGTTTTAAAAAGTTTAACAATCGAAGGCTTTCACGCAAACAACACAAACCAAAAAACTCGGTTTGAGAATAATCAACATGATGCCCAAACGCAAAACAAGAAAAAATGTGAGCTGTCCTCTTCAAGGAATAATCGCAAACGTGACCAAAAAATGGTCTTTGTTAGTGCTCAACGAGATAGGAATTCACGAAAAGGCGAATTACAACAAAATTCTTCGAGAGCTTGAGGGAATAAGCCCAAAATCGCTTGCGGACACACTCAAAGAGCTACAGAGAATGGGTCTTATAGAACGTAACATAAGTGAAAAGGCGCCTTTACGCGTACACTACAGCTTAACACAAAGCGGAAAGTCGTTACGTAACGCGATAATACCTCTTTTACAATGGGCCGCCCAAACCACACATCACTCAAACTGCCCTATTTTAGGAACGGATGGTTAATTTTTCGAAGGATTTTAGTCAACCCAGTTTTTAAACAGTTTGTGTTTTCCGTGTTTGAGCTTTACGAATACGCGGCAACAGTGAGGCGCAAATTTGTGGAAAAGCTAGCCACACTACCATGGAGCGAGGTTGAAAAGAACAGAGAGGCTAGTTTTTACTCTATGAAGAACATCGTTTTACACATGATCGACAATGAAGACTGGATTGTGAATTACGTAATACCTGGCGAATTACACAAATACGTAAGAAGAAAATGGTCTGAATACAAAAGCATGGACGAAGTCATAGCTCACCTCAACGAAGTAGAAGCGAAAACAAGGAGATTTTTGTTCACTCTGGACGACAAAACACTTAGTAAAAAGGTCACACTAAAGCTTCAAAGCGGTGAACAATTTGAGCTAAGTGTCGAGGAATGCCTCTTTCAATCTTTCACCGAACAGCTTTACCACATGGGAGAGTTGATAGCTTTGATGTGGCAAATTAATATCGAACCACCTCCCATGCAATGGTTCTATAACAACCCACGACAAAAAGCAACGAATTTCGATTGAACACAAATTTTCACGCTAATAGCGTGATCGTTGAGTTCAAAAAGCGATAGCTAATGCGATTTAAACTTCCTATTAGGGAGAATTTGTGATTGTGTGTATCACCACGGTTTTTATGTTGCTCATTTCGTATATCGTGTACACACCACCAAGCCTTCCGACACCGCTTTTCTTTCCGCCAATTCCGCCAAAAGGCTCTTGAGGCTCCCAGTACAGCGTGGATTCGTTTATAAGCACCTGTCCTGCTTTTAGTTCCCTTGAAAATCGAAAGGCTCTTCCGATATCCCTTGTAAAAACCGCCGCTTGTAAGCCGTAAATTGTGCTGTTTGCGATTTCAAGAATTTCGCTATCGCTTGAACCCATCATAACGGGTGCGACTGGGCCAAATGTTTCATCTTGGTTAAATAGCATGTCACGCGTGACGTCCACGACCACAGTTGGTTCGTAGTAAAGCCTTGTGGGAAAACCTTCGGCTCTTTTACCGCCTAGTAAAACCTTTGCTCCTTTGTTCAAACCGTCTTTTATGTGCTCGTCCACTTTGGATGCCGTCGGTTCGTTGTTCATAGGACCGACCATAACGCCTTCCTCAAGAGGGTTGCCTAACTTCCACTTTTTGGCTTCTGAAACCAGTCTTTCTACGAACTGCTCGTAAACTCTTTCGTGAACAATTACCCGCTCAGCCGCACAGCACACTTGACCCGCGTTTGAAAAGCTAGAAAGCGCTGCGGCGTATGCGGCTCTTCCCAAGTCGGAATCGTCAAGCACAATAAGTGGCCCAAGACCACCACATTCAAGCAAAAGCTTTTTCATCCTAGCTCTTTTACTCACAATCTCTCCGGTGCTAGAGTGACCCGTAAGCCCCACGCCCGCAACTTTCGAGTTGGTGACAAGCTCGTCACCCACCTCTTCTCTTCCTGTAAAATCGCCATCGGAAAAAACGAGATTCACAAAGCCTGGTGGAAAACCTGCGCTTTGAATACACTCAACAAGCATTGCCGCGCTACCAACCACGTAACTTGAAGGCTTAAAAACAACGGTGTTTCCTGCGGCAAGTGCAGGTGCTATGTATTCTGAGGGTATTAGAAAAGGATAATTCCAGGGGGTTATCACGCTAAACACACCGTACGGTTCATAGCTGATGAGTATGAGTTTTTGCGGATCGCGAGAAGGCATGATTCTACCATCAAGTCTTTTTATGTCTTCTGCTGCTATTCTGAAATTTTCCGCGGTTTCGTCTATTTCAGGCAAAGCTTCTGTTGCATAAGGTTTTCCTTGTTCTATCGAAAGCTGCCTTGCAAGCTCTTCTCTTCTTGAGCTTATTATTTGTGCTACTCTGTGTAAGAGCTTTGCTCTTTCGTAAACAGGCATTCTACGTGCTTCTTCTTTTGCTTCATACGCGGCGTCAATCGCTCTTTTTGCGTCTTCTCTTGTGCCACGTGGAACCTTGTAAATCACTTTTCCGTCCACTGGGCTTGTAACATTGAACTCACCACTCTGAGAGTCCACCCATTCACCCGCAATGAACATTTTGAGTGTTTTAGTGGTTTCCATAATGCATGATTTGCGTTCAACTATAAAAATTTTGAGCCAAAAGATTTCACAAAAAATTACAAATGATAAAAGATTTTTAATTTCTTCAAAAATTTTGAATGGTATCTTCAAAAGTTAAAGCAAAAGAAATTCATAGGATTTTTGCTTTACCAATATCGAAGGTGTGGAGCGTGACACAAAACAAAAAAGATTCATCCCTTTGGTCTTTTTTGCCTATTGTTTTTGCTCTGTTGTGTTGCGGCTTACCAGTTTTTCTGTTAGTATTTGGGAGCGTGATCAGCGTGTTTTTCAAGCAATCACTCCTTACTATTGTTTTGGCTCTGGCAGCAGTTGGACTCACAGGGTATATAGTTTACCAAAGTGACAAAAATTGAGAGAATACGTGTTTCACGTTCGTGGCATGACTTGTGCACTTTGCGTTAGAACTATTGAAAACGCCCTTCGACGCTTTCAAGGAGTAAAAAGCGTTAAAGCGGATTTGAAAAGCGGTTATGTGGTCGTAATCTCTGAAAAAGATCTAAACACTCAAAATGTGATCAAAGCGATTGTGCAGAGCGGAAAACCTCTTCACAGCTTTGAAGTGACTTTGCTCAACACGCTTGAAAAATAGCGTATAGCTTTTTGTTAGCTTTAACGTGAAAACCAGTGCCTCTTACACCAATCTCATTCCTACCGCGTGGTCACTTAGGCGTCCGCGCGCTTTGCTGGTGCAAAAGTTCCGCTCAAAGCTTTTCAAGCGATCTGCGAGATTTTTAAAAGCCGCTATTTTTAATTTTGTAACGCTTTTTGGTGAGTCAACACTCTTAACTTTTGTGAAATCGAACTTCATAAGAGCGTGTTACGGAAAAGACGTCGATGTGACACCAGTTTGGTTCATGCGCCAAGCCGGTCGCTACCTACCAGTTTATAGAAGAATCAGAAAGAACCACACACTTCTTGAGATAATCAAAAAGCCTGAGCTTGCGCTAAAAGTTGTGTTTGAGCCCATCGAAAGGTTTGGTTTTGACGCGGCGATAGTTTTTTCTGACATAATTCTTCCTCTTAAAGCTTGGGGAGTGAGCATAAAAGAAGAAGTTGGGCCTGTCACAAAAAAGCCTGTGAGAACTCCAGCCGACGTGGACTCCTTTGACGTCCACAAAATCGAAGAGGAAGGCTACATACTTGAACAAATAAGGCTTATCAAAAAAAGAAGACCAGAACTACCCGTGATAGGCTTTACCGGGGCGCCTTTTACACTTGCGACTTATCTTATAGAAGGAAAATACTCAAGAAACTTTGAGAGCACCAAGAGCTTCTTTTACGAAAGCAAAGTGGCTTGGCACAAGCTACTTGAAAAAATTGAGCGTCTTGTTGCAAACCACCTTAAAGCACAAGTTGGAGCGGGGGTTGACGCGGTGCAAATCTTCGATAGCTGGGTCGGAGCGCTTTCTCCTTTTGACTTTGAAGAATATGTACTAGAACACGTTCAAAGCGTTTTAAGCTCTGTCAAAGGAGTACCAAGGATTTACTTTGGAACGTGCACCGCCGGACTTTTGAGCGTCTTACGAAAAGTGGAAGCAGAGGTGATTTCAGTCGACTGGCGAATTCGCTTAAAAGAAGCGCACTCAATACTTGGTGAAAGCTTTGCGCTACAAGGAAACTTAGACCCGTCTTCTCTTCTTGCGCCAACAAAGCTTGCTCTGAGAATGGCCAAACGCGTTTTGGAAGACTCAAGAGGAGTCAAGGGGTACATCTTCAACTTGGGTCATGGTGTTCCGCCAAACGCCGACCCAAGAGTTGTTTCAGAAGTAGTAAAGCTCGTTCACTCTTTTCGAAGATAGTCTTCGCAAACTTTTTATTTTTGCGTTTGTAAAGTTTGCAAATGTCGGCAAAACCATTTGTGAGAGAGTCGACGGGACTTGTCAAGGAAATTGGCGCGCTCGATGCGTTTTCGATGAACTTTTCGTATTTGGGTCCTGCGGCGGGGATAACCTATCCCTTGATCTTTGCGCCTTATCTAGCAGGCGCAGACTGGACGCTTGCTACTGCGCTTGGCGCGCTTGTTATGGCGCCCGTGGTTCTTATGTACTTTTATCTTTCAAGACTCATTCCGCGTTCTGCGGGCGACTATATCTACGTGTCAAGGATACTTGGCGCTCGATGGGGCATGATTCAAGCGATAGCCACAATCTTTGTTTTCACAACTGGTACGGCGGTTCTTGCTCAGTCGGAGCTTCCACTTGTGGTATCACCTGCGTTACAAGCTTTGGGCGTTTCCCTTCACGACCCTTCCCTTATTAGCTTGGGTAACGCATTCGGCTATCAGAATTTCACGTCTCCTCTGTTTTTTGCGGTCACACTCGCGATAATCGCGCTTTCTACACTCGTGGTTGTCTCAAGAACCTCTTGGTTTGCGAGAATAATTTCTGGGATGACCATCCTGCAACTTGTTTCAACCCTTGTGATGCTAATCGCGGTTTTTTCTATCGGTGGTCAAGCTGGATATGAAAGGCTTTTCAATTCGCTATCTTCCGAGTTTGGAGGACCGAGCTACTCCTCGCTTTCTGGCACAACCGCTCAAACGCACTTTGACCTAACTTCAACACTAGTTCTTATGGCCACGATCATGGGCTTCTTCTACCTGTACAACAACGCGCCAATTTACTTTGCAGGTGAGGTGAAAAGGCCTGAAAGGGGGTTAAAAGCTGGGCTTCTTTACTCTTATTTGGTGGCGTCCGCCTTGGGAACACTACTTGCGTTCCAGCTACAGCACTACATAGGCGAAGCGTTTTACGACTACACGAGTGTAAACGGCTGGAGCTCTTCTAGTGGAGGAATTCCGATTGCGCCAACGTCTCTTCTTTCTTACGTGAGCTTGATTTTCCTAAACTCGCCAGCACTACTATTTATCGTGGTTTTGGGTTCGCTCACGTGGTACGTGCTTTACTGCATAATCGACATCGCAATTCCATCTAGAATTCTTTTTGCGATGGCATTCGACGGTCTTGCGCCTCGCTCTTTTGCTAGGGTGAGCCCAAAGCTTCATTCGCCTTACGTATCTGCGCTTGTGATCGCGGCGATCACCGCGTTTTTCGATTATGCAGAAATTTATCTCGGCTTTTCCACAAACGGAATTGTTCAATACGGAATAAACTTTATGCTTTGGGCTTATCTCCTTGCGGCGATTTCTGCGATCGTAATCGCAAAAAGAGAGATAATTTCGCTTTCAAGTGGTTCGAAAAAGCTGTTCGCCACGCTTGGTGCTATTTCTTGTGTTGTGCTACTTTCGGCTAGTGGTTTGCTCATTACGTATGGTGTTGCGACCTATAGCTCCCAAGGTTTTGGCTCCGCTTTGTTTTCAGGAAACCTTGTTGTGAATCTTTCGACGATCGCGGCAATACCCATCGTCGCGCTCGCACTCTACGAAGTTATAAGAAGGGTGAGAGCCGCGCAGGGAATCCGAGTTGAGCTAGCGTTTCGAGAAATCCCACCAGAGTAAGCTAAAAGAAGCTAAGCTTCTCCCAACGACCGTTGTAAAGCACCTCAGAAAACCTTCTATCCAAGTTTTTTGCGACAATCGTCCCGTCTTTTACGACGTAAAGCGGTAAGCCCACTTCTCTTAAAACATCAAGCTCGCTCTTTGCGTTCATCACAAGAAGATTCGCTCTTTTTCCGACTTCAATTCCATACTCTTTTTCGTTTCCCCAGCATTTTGACGCATTGTACGTGATAAGCTCAAAGCTTTGAGAAAGCTCGTTAATCCCAGTCCACTGGTCTAAGTGAACCGCCATAAACAGCACTTGTATCATGCTTCCAATCCCAAGTGGATACCAAGGGTCCATTATGTCGTCGTGTCCCAAGGCGACGTTCACGCCGTTGTGCGCAAACTGCTTGAGCGGGGCCATTCCCCTTCTTTTTGGATACTGGTCGAACCTTCCTTGCAAATGAACATTGACAAGCGGATTTGCCACAATCGTCACGCCCGCTCTTTTTAAAAGGTCGAGAATCCTGTATCTATAAGCCGCATCCCAGCTGTGACTTGCGGTGACGTGTCCTGCGGCGACCTTTCCAATCCACCCCTGTTTTACGGCGCGTGACGCAACAACCTCAAGGTATCTAGAAGAAGGGTCGTCGGTTTCGTCTATGTGACCGTCTATTCGCCTGTCGTACTTTTTTGCGAGCTCAAACGCGATTTCAATCGACTTCACCCCTTCTTCTCGCGTCCACTCGTTGTGAGGTATCAAACCAACGTTGTCCGCGCCTAGCTCAAGCGCCTTCTCGAGCAACTCTGGGTGTTTCGGGTCGGTGAGTATTCCATCCTGAGGGAAAGCGGTGACCTGAATGTCAAGTAGCTCAGAAAGCTTGTTTTTCGCTTCAAGAAGAGCCTTTACTGTGACAAGAGACTCAAGCGTGCAGTCCGCGTTTGTGCGCACCCAAAGTGTCCCCGTTGCGACACACCATTTAGCCACCTTTTCCACTCTTGTAAGAATGTCTTCTTTTGTGAGCTCGCGCTTTAGCTCGCCCCATATTCTGATTCCTTCCCAAAGCGTTCCGCTTTCGTTGTATCGAGGTCTGCCAAGAGTAAGCGCTGAATCAAGGTGTGTGTGCATGTTCATAAAAGCGGGAAGAACAAGTCTTCCTTCAACGTCGATTTCTTCTTTTCCTCTTACTAGTGATTCTGAAATTTGCGCAATCCTACGATCTTTTATTGCGATTGTTACGCGCTCACCTTTTCCCTTTACCCTGCAGTTCTTTAGCACCAAATCGTACTCTTCAACCATTTTAAAGAGAAAAAGCGATCTTCTTTAAAGCGTTTGCTTTTGTATTTTTTTGTCAAGCCTTTCTTTGAAAGCCTTTGCACACTCTTCGCCCGAAAAGTAGTACTTTCCTCCATAGTAGTGTTTGATAATGGGCTTTCCGTAAATCACACAATCGCAGAACACACAGCGATATTGCAAAGGAACGTTGGGTTTAACCATCGCACCGTATTCCTCTTTTAGAACCCTTGTTATCACATAAACCGTCACATCTTTTACTCCTAGCTCGTAAAGTTTGTTAAGTGTTAAGTCTAGGTGCTCCAAATCATCAGACTCTACGTGTAACACTATGCTCTTATCTCCTGCTACTTGATAAGCCACCCTTACTTCATCAATTGAATCAAGCGCATCCCTTAGCTCTTGCACATTCGGCATGACCTTTGCCTCGACAATTGCGCGCACTCTTCCTGCGATCTTTGTGTAGTCCGTTACAACAGTGAACTTTTTGATGAGCCCAAGCTCGCTCAGCCTTTTTATCCTTTCTCTTACGGTTGGAATGCTCACTCCTACGATTTGTGAGATTTGCTTGTATTGCATTCTGCCATCTTTTTGAAGTAAATCTATAATTTTCGAATCGATTTCATCAAGCTCAAAGGACAAACTCGTCACCGCTACTATTCTACACAGCAACTCATCCTCTCTACGCTTCTTAGAAAAGCCTGCGCCGCAAGCTTTACGCTTTCTGAAAGCGTCGGGAAAATGTGCACTGTGTCTATTACGTCCCAAAGAGTGTATCCGTGCTTTATCGCAAGCGCGCCTTCTATGATGAACTCGGCCGCATAAGGTGATAGCGCGTGAACCCCGGCGACTTTTTGAGTGCTTGGGTCAATCACAAGTTTTACAACACCAGCTTCTTCTCCTATGATTTTCGCCTTTATCACGTTTTCAAGCGTCACAAGCCTGCACGAGCAAGCACCGGTTTTTTGCATGAGCTCTTCTTCGGTCATCCCTACTGACGCAACTTGAGGGTTGGTGAACACAGCCCAAGGAACCGAATCGTAGTCAATCGTTTGCTCTTCGCCGAATATGTTGGATACGGCGATGACACCTTCTCTTGCCGCAAGAGTCTCAAGCATTAGGCGCTTAGACACGCAGTCGCCAGCGGCGTAAATTTTTGGGTTGCTCGTCTTCATCGTCAAATCAGTTTTTATAAACCCTCTTTTGTCGGTTTCCACACCAACCGCCTCAAGCGCCAAATCGTGCGTGTTCGGAGCTCTTCCTGTTGCGACAAGAATTTCTTCCGCTTCTACCAAGCTTTTTCCTTGCGCTGTGACAACTTCGATCAGCTTTTTTTCTCCTTTTTTGTTGACCGAGCTAATCCTCGCTTTAAGAAAGAACTTCATACCTTCTTCTTCTAGCTTTTGTTGGAGCGTATCAGAGATTTCACGCTCTGTGTTTGCAAGTATTCTCGGCATTGCCTCTATCACCGTGACTTGTGTGCCAAAGTGCTGAAAAGCTTGGCCTATTTCAAGCCCGATTGCGCCACCGCCTATCACCGCAAGTGACGAAGGCTTTTTTGTGGCTTGCCAAACGCTGTCGCTTGTGATATACCCCGTATCTTCAAGCCCTTCGATAGGAGGTGCGCTAGGCCTTGAGCCAACCGCGATGATCACGTTTTTACCCTGTATTTCGTTTTTTCCGTCGACGAGTACACTTCCGTTTGAGGAAAAACGCGCCTTACCTTCAATAAGCTCCACGTTGGGGTAGTTTTGTATAACCTTTACGTACTTTTCTTCACGCGCTTTGGCAACAAAGCTTCTTAGCCCTTCCATGAGCTTTGAAAAATCTAGCTGAGCGCTCTTTACGTCGACACCGGGAAAAGCGCTTTGATTGTAATAGCGAAACGATGCTTCAAGTAGATACTTAGAGGGCACACATCCGACGTTCACGCACGTTCCACCAAGAGCGCCTACTCCGACCATTGCGACACTCGCCTTTCCGCGTGATAGCTCGCTCGCTTTTATCGCCGCAGAAAACGCCGCAGCTCCTCTTCCTATTATGACTAGGTCGAATTTTTTCATGTGCGTTTTTACTCAAAAAAGAATAAAACGATTTTGGTTTAAAAATTTAGGGAAAAATTGGTTTTTTCTTAAACTATTAAACATTTACTTTGAGTTTGGGATAAAGCGCGCGCAGGTTAAAGTACAAAGCGAGCGCAACCGCAAAGGGAAGAGCAAAGTAAAGCGCGTTTTCAAGAATCACGCCGCCACTTGTAACAAGAAGCGCTTGAATTGCTGGTGAAAAGACCGCAAGCACACTTGGTAGCGAAATGCAGCAACCAGAACCAGAAACAACGCTTACTAGCGGAATGCCCAATGTTGAAAGCCTCTTTTTCCAGAGTGACGAAAGCTCTAGAATCCTTTCTATGTTTGCGCTCACGAGAAAGGCGTCAAGTATTCCAATAAAAAACGAGTAAACCGAAAGGGTTGCGCCAAAACCTTTGGGCAAAACAACTACAACGACGGGATTTACAGCAAAAGAGTAAAGAACGCGCCAAAGCGCGAAAGTTGACGCGGTGTAGTTGTACGAAACGTAAGCGTACACAACATTTGTGGGTATAAAGCCATAACGATAGCTAAAAAGCGTCTCTAGCAAAAACCCATAAGCGAAAAGGTGTGCCGCTAAGTAAACCGGAAAAACCCAAAAAACCGCGCTTCTTCTTTTGAGGGTTTTAAGCGTGAGTGTGAACGCACTTTTTAAAGGAGAAGAAAGTAGAAGGTAAAGTAGCAAGCTCCAGAAAAGAAAAGAACACAAAGCGGCGATCGAGTACACCGCTTTGAGGTTTAGGGAAACGATCAAAAAGTAAATCGAAAAAAGCGTTAGTAAAATCACAACAAGAGATTTGGACACTTTTGTTTATTCACCTCGGATGCTTTTAGTGTTTTGACTCCTTGAAAAGTGTGCAGGGTAAAAAGCGTGTTACTAGGAATTGTGTTTACCAAAAACACAAAGGCTTGCTCGGAACTTACGAAACCACAAACCGTAGAAGGCTTGCCTCCGTCTACGCTACAAATCGCTCGTGTTATCGCGTTTGCAGCGGCTTCGTTGCGCCAAGCGTGGTGTTTTGCTCTACTTGAGCTACGATTTCACTCCAGTTATAACCGCTTAACAAAGCTGGTGAAAAAGGAGCGCCTATTAACGCAAGCTTTCCTCCAAAGTCCACAAACGGAATACTACCCTGTGCAACGCTTTGCCAAATCGCCGAGTAGTTTGCTGGCACGCTCTGCAGAGGCTGATAGTTTCTGTCTTCAAATTCAAAGCTTTCAAAAACTATATACGGCGAGGTGTAACTCGAATTCACAAAGGTGAAGGTGGGCGTGTTCGGGTAATAGTCAGTTGAAGAGGAAAGCATGTACTCAAGACCTGAGAAGTTTCCAAACCTAAGAAGCGCGAGCACAAGCGGCCACCTTACCGCTGCGCAATACGGGCAGTACTCCGCACCAATATACACGATTATGGGTTTAGAACCAAGACTCAAGCTTGACGTGTTAAGCGGCTTAAACACGTTGTACACGTAAGAAGAAGGTGCGTTGTAGGGTTTGCTAGCTTGAACGAGCATTGAGTAAAAACTTTGAGGAATCTTTTCGTCAACGTAGCTTGATATTGAAGTGACAGAGGTCGTTCCCGCTTCAAAATACTGCACAATCGAAGAAAGGTAAGCTCCTAAGCCCACGTTTTCTCCGATAATTTCTCCATTTTGGTTTACCAAGTAAAAGATATCAAGGTATTCTTTCGGATTAAACTTTTGTGTAACCCAAAGGGGTGCGGTTCCAATTAGCCAGCCAGGTTTGTTCAACCCACCATAGGTTTGCGCAAACTGTAGAAGCGATGGACCGGCTTCTCCCAAATCACCGTAGTTTTCAACTTCTACGATGATTATACCCTTTGAATGCAAGGTTGAGTAATACTCTTCGGCAAGTAATTGCTGACTTTCCGCACAAGAGGAGCACCAAGTTGTTACAAACCATAGCACGATAGGGTGACCTATTAGCGAAGCGGTGTTTATAGTAGTTCCGTTGATCAAAGTTAAAGGAAAACCTGTGAAACGAGGATAGTTTGTGTTGCCATTTGTCACAAAGTTAAAAGGTGATCGAAGGTAAATCGCAAGAAAAATAGCGACCAAAATTGCCGCAATTGTGCTACTTAAAATTATGCGTCTTTTTCTTCTTCTTGCAAGTCTTTCCATTCGCTTAATTTTTTTAGAAGGCATGTTTTCATCTCCTTTTTACCACACAACACGAGATGCTCTTTGTCACACGAAAAAGCGCGTAAATAAGTAGGAGAGAGGAAAAAGCGTAGAAGACCACATAATACTTTTCGAAAAAGAACTCAACCTTTGGTGAGGCACTGTAGAGCAAAGGGGAGGAGCCACCGATAATCGCAAAAAGAAGTGGGATCACCGGTGTGCAACACAGAGCGTTCACAAGGCTTGCAACAACTGAACCAGCTGGTGCAAGACCACTCAGTTTTGCTCCGATTTTATAAGCGTACACATTGAGTGTGAGCAGAAGAGCCAAAAGCACTCCGAACACAAACGCGAAAATCGCTTGAACCGGTGTGATGAACACTATCGCCTGAGGAAAAAGCGTTCCAAATGGTAGCGATGGTAGAAGGAACATGTAGAGCAAAACAAGGCAAAAAGATGAAACCGCAAAGAGTGTGAAGTAAACTCTTTTTCGTAAAATCTCAACGATTACCCCTAAACTCATGCATTAAATTTTTTGTGACACGCCTTATAAACAATTTTGTTTAAAAGAAGAAAATTTTTTAAAGTTTAACCTTTTTCGTTAAACCCGTAATCGGTTTTGAACTTTTCGAGTAAACGTCGCTAAAACTTTGCGCACGCTCGTTTGTCGAATCTTGACGGATCATCTCAATAATCGCTTTGGGTTGTACACCGCCTAAAGAAGCATGAAGAATTGTTGGTGTGACAAATTGGACCTAGTGATTTCACTTTGAACAAAACCGCGTCACAGTCGCAGTCAACCGCAAACTCTTCCACCACTTGAAAGTTTCCGCTACTTTCGCCTTTTAGCCAAATTTTGTTTCGCGTTTGAGACCAAAGGTGTAACAATCCTGTGGTAAGCGTTTTTACCAACGCTTCCTTGTTCACGCTCCCAACCATAAGAACTTCCTTGCTTTCAGCGCTTTGCACAACAGCTATCACCGTTGAATTCGGATGTCTGTAGTTCAAAGTGGAAGCTATCTTCTCCGCTTGGTCTTCTGCAAGCTTCATTTTTTGAGCCACTCTACCAGGTTTTCAAAAAACACAACACCCGCTTTTCCGCTTTTTTCTGGGTGAAACTGTGTTCCTATAGCGAAGTCATTGGCGATAAGCGCGGGATAGCGAACGCCATAGAAGCTCACCATCAACGTGTTTTGCGAAACGCTCGTAGCGTAGCTATGAGCGTAATAAACGTACAAAGAGTCAAGCGCTTGTGCTATTTGCGCATTTCCTACTGCGTAAACCCTTTCCCATCCTATGTGTGGAAGCTTTAAGTTTGTTTTCAGTTTGTCAACAGTTCCCTGTATCCAACCAAGACCAAGGTTAACGCCACCTTCTGTTCCTTTTTCGAACATTATTTGCATACCAAGACACACTCCAAGAAATTTTGTGCCTTTCTCCCTCGCTTCGTTTATTTTCTGCGAGTTTCGTAGCAAATACTGCGCCACAGAAGAGAACGAGCCAACGCCAGGGAAAACGATAAGATCCGCTTCTTGAACTACGTCGCTTATGGAAACTTCAAAGCCACACCTTTTTAGCGCAGAAGAAATGCTAAAAAGATTTCCTACACCGTAGTTGATCACGACAGCTTTCATTTCATTCTCCTCTGTAGTTCTTCATAAATCTCTTTAGGGGTGATTTCGTTGAGCGCTAATAGAACCCACAAATGGTATAGCAAATCCGCAGTCTCGCATATCACTTCGTTCTTTGTGCCATTAAGTGAAGCCACAACCACTTCTGTTGCTTCTTCTCCCACTTTTTTTGCGACGTACCCCTTTCCGAGTACTGAAAGTCGATACGTGTAACTGTTTTTCAGCTTTTTTGAAATCCTCTCGCGAATTACGCAAAAAAGCTTATCCAACACTTCGCTCATAACGGCAACACCTTTGCGAGGCGCACAAACTTAGTTCTATCACAACCTCACCTCAACTCCTTTTTTTAGCAAATATTCCTTGAGCTGCGTTATTCTAACACTGCCTTGGTGAAAGACACCAGCAGCCAGCGCAGCGTCAGCTTTTCCTTCCGTGAGCACGCTATAAAAGTGTTCAACTCTTCCTGCACCACCGCTTGCGATAACAGGAATGCTCACACAAGATGCTACACTTTTTGTAAGGTGTAAATCGAACCCAAGTCTTGTGCCATCTCGGTCAATACTAGTCAGCAAAATTTCACCAGCGCCAAGCGTTTGAGCTTTTTTTGCCCATTGTAAAGCGTCTAGCGTTGTTTGGCACTTACCAGATTTTGTGAAAACAACCCAGTGAGCGCCAATTCTTTTTGCGTCAATCGCAACGACTACAGCTTGCGAGCCAAACTCTTTTGCGCACTGTTCAACCAAATCGTTCTTTTCCACAGCCCAAGTGTTTAAGCTCACTTTATCCGCTCCGTTTGATAAAGCGGCGGACACATCGTCAAGCGATTTCATCCCACCACCTACTGTGAGTGGTATTTTGAGCACGCTCGCCGTTTCTCTCAAAACGTTTAACAAAACACTTCTTCCCTCAAGCGTAGCCGAAACGTCAAGAAAAACAATTTCGTCAGCGCCTTCTTCTTCGTACATCGCCGCAAGGCTGACGGGGTCTCCCATTATCCGAAGGTTTTGGAATTTTATTCCTTTTACAACTTTGCCTTGCTTGATGTCAAGACAAGCTATTATTCTTTTTGTGCACACGCGCATCACCTTTCAAAAGCGCACAAACTTCTACACATTTTTCACACTTCTCAAAACTCCTGTATAAAGAGACATTCCAAGAATTGCAAAATCAAAACCCATGTTCTTTAAACAACAAAGGTCGTTTAGATCCTTGACACCGCCAGCGTATCCTTTTTTGTTTTTCGCGTTTTTGGCATATCGAAACAGTTTTCTATCAACACCGCTCATCAACCCTTCGTTATTCACACATGTAAAGATCACCGCGTAAACGTCCCAGTGCGACACGCGCTCTAGCGCGCTCGCCAAAGTGTACGCGCTTTCGCTCCAACCTTTGATCAAAACTTTGTCACCAAAATAATCCAAAGAAATCGCGATGTTTTGACCTCCCAAAGATCGCTTAATCTTTAAAAATTCACGCGTGTTCATGAAAGGTAGTGTAGAAAGAACAAGACGGTTGACACCGTAGCTAAGTAGTCTATTTGCTTTTTCCAAGCTACGAATTCCTCCTCCAACTTGTAGCTCCTTAAAGCCAATGCTCGCCACTTGCTTTATCACTTCTTCGTTTTGGCCTTTGTCCTGCGCACAATCCAAGTCTACCACATGCAAACGCTCATACCCTTCTTCAAAAAGTGTGAGCGCAAGTTTAACTGGGTCTCCCAAAACCAAACCGGTGTTTTCAACGCCTCTTACTCTTTTCATGGCCTTTCCTTTGCTCAAATCTAGGCTTGGAAAAACCTTCATCTTATCACCTTTTCCAAGCCAACCACCACTATGTCTTGCGCTCCCGCAAGCTTTGCGTCCGCTATCACTTTGGGAAGAATCTGCTCGTCAACCACGGTGATCACTTCCCAAGCGTCCTTTCCGCTCAACTTGGATATCGCTGGCGCAAGCATCGCGGGAATGCACGATATCACGCGGTCCAAGTTTTTGCTTTTGACATTCATGAACACCATTTTCTTTCTTCGGGCTTGCAACGCGCCTTGCATCATGGTTAGCACTAGCTCTTTGTGTTGGTGGAAATTTCTGTTACCTATCACAACCGCATAGCTTTGCATAATTTCGTCGATCACCTTTAACCCGTGAAGCTTAAGAGTTGTTCCTGTGCTCGCCACGTCTATGATTGCGTCGGCAGCCCCCAAAGAGGGTATGACTTCCGCAGCACCGCTTATTTTCACAATTTTTGCGCGCAACCCAGTTCTTTGCACATAAGAGCTCGCTATATTGTGATACTTAGTGGCAATCCTTATTTCTCTTTTTATTTCGCTTGGGTGGTTCACTTCCCAGTTTGAGGGCACAGCCAACACAATCTTAGCAGTTCCTATATCAAGTTTAATCAATTCATCCACTTTTGCCTTAGACTCTAAAACATAGTCTAGTCCGGTGATTCCCAAATCAGTCGCCCCTGCTTCAACCAAATTTGGCACATCCTCTGTTCTCACCATGACAAGTTGCACAACTTCCCAATTTGTCGGAACGATGAGCGCGCGTTCGTCGCTCAATAGCGGTTTAATACCGCTTGCAGAAAGAAAATCAAGCACGGGTTGACGGAGTCTACCCTTGTTGGGTATTGCTATTCTCAATAGCTTTACCTCCTTTAATGACGAACAAATTTTGAAAAAGACAATCTCAAGTTTGTGCGCTTTGTGGTGTTATTGAGTAAAAATCCACTAAAACGCGCTTTTTTGTGGTTGTTGCACAAAAAAGCCTTTAAAAGTGTTTCAAGCGTGCTTCGTGCAAGCGCTCTTTGTTTGCAAACAAAATTAGGAAAACTCGATGCGTCTTGAAAACGCGCTAACACTTGCGCTTTGCGGTTAACGCGCAAATTAAGTGTAACACGGGATGCAATAAAGATCCCGAGCAAAATTGCATTGCAGATTATAAAAGATTTTCGATACGCATTTGTGTCGGATAAAAAGTTGGTGTGCATGCGATCCTAGCGTGGAAGCTTTTTTATCCGCACACAAACACACGCAATATACTGTCCAGAAAGCTTCACGCCGAGAATTTGATGACACAAGGTGTCCACGTTTGTTTATTAGGAATTTTGAACTTATGAGAAACAAAAAGGTTCTTTGTAGCTCAGTTAGCGGTTTTGCTCAACGCTTTTAGGAAACTTCACGAAGAGCTCGAAGTTCAAAACCCAGTGTCAAACTCGAGTGCGAGGAAGAATTTTGTCGAAACTTGGAGCACATTTGCGATCGACGGCGAGCTAGTGTGGTGTCATACAAAAAAATTTGTCTCAAAATGGTGTTTAGACCACTCTCAGAATGGGATCCCTTGTGGCTTTGACTCGATCTCTAAAATCACCACAGGTAAGTTCAGTTGAGTATTTGTCACTTTAAGGAGTTTCTGTAACAAAAGAAAACACTTTTACGTAGACTTCCTAGGATTCAATTGTATGCTGCACTGTGACGCGCTTATTCAGACAAAGTCTCTCTTTACGATAAGCGTAACCACATATTCCTCTTATAGATAAGCGTGCTTTTTTCGCAACTCTTCCGAAGTAATTCCGTTAGACGCACTCTTCAGAGTTTTGTCATCGGTCACAAGTACGAGTTTCCCCTTGCGTGATGCGTATAAGTAGGACGCGTCGTACGCGGTCATCTTATTGGTCAACGCAAGCTCGAACACCTGCACCTCGTCCACATCGATTTTGGGTATAGCCTTGGCCGCCTTTACACAGTTTCTCAAAAGTCGTATAGCTTCATCTTGTGTGAGTGCGCCCACTAGTGCGCACTCCTTCCAGATGGCATTGGTCAACTCGTACAGTGCAAGCTCTATTGTGTAGCCGAGTGCTAGAAGCCGCGCACACCTTTTCTTTACAAGGTTGATGATCGCGCTTGCGTCAAACAGGTAACTCATCTTTTGTCTCTTGACTCCCTGATGATTCTCGCAAACTCTTCGTCACTTATCTTAATGAGTTTTTGAGAAATCTCCTCCATGTCTTCGTCCACTTCTTCAAGCTCCTTTCTTCTTACTTCTCTTTCTATCGCCTCCCTGATCAAAGAACCAACTGGGATACCATACTTTTTCAGCTTCTCCTTAAGATCCACTGGTATCTTTGCGGAAACGGTTGTGTACTTGGCCATAACATTCTAGTATGTGTTTGCTGATATTAAGTTTACTGATATTAATAATACTTGTAACACATAAGCGTATAATCTAGCGTAAGTGTCCGTAAACCGTCGTGGAGGTTGTGCCCAGATAAGAGTTCACGCGACTCAATGTATCAATAGGAGAGGCGCGAAGTTTTGTGACTATTATGCATCTAAGGCTAAGCAAGGGGGGCTTTACCAGCGAGAATCGGTGAACTACAAACAAAGTTTCTCGTGATAATCGCCGAAGCTAGATGTGCACCACAAACCCGAACAATTCCGCGGCGGTTTTCCACGAAAACAACACAGATACCATCAAACTTTCACGAGAATTGTATTCTCACAAACGCGTTATCCGAAGAGCTTCACGACACACCCACAAATACTATTGGTGAACTTTAAATCGTTCTGAGCGTTACTAATTTATGTCTGTTAACTGGGCTCTTCCATTCGAAGAAAGGATTGTCCCAGAGGGTGCGCATAACCTTGTTGACATTGAAACCTACCACAAACTACACCGATTGAGCGTTGAAAACTACAAAGAGTACTGGGCTTCGATCGCAAAGGAGCTACCTTGGTTCAAACCTTGGGAAAAGACCCTCGATGACTCAAACCCTCCCTTTTACAAGTGGTTTGTGGGTGGCGAGCTCAATGCGTGTTACATATGCGTGGATAGACACGCAAAAAGCTGGCGAAAGAACAAGGTTGCGATAATTTGGGAGGGGGAGCCTTGGGAAAATGAGAAAGCGCGAGAAATAAGAAAGATCACGTATGGCGAACTGTTTCGAGAAGTGAACAGAGTGGCTTATCTACTCAAAAGCTACGGACTTAAAAAAGGTGACGTGATAGGCATTTACCTTCCGATGATTCCTGAGCTACCGATATTCATGCTTGCGGCCTCAAGACTCGGTGTCGCGTTTAGCGTGGTGTTTTCTGGTTTTAGTGCGGACGCGCTCGCCGAAAGGATGAACGACGCTGAAGCCAAACTACTTGTGACCGCTGACGGTGGTTGGAGAAATGGTAAAGTGGTTCCTCTTAAGCAAATAGCGGACGAAGCGCTCTCAAAGTGTAAAACCATCAAAAACGTGATCGTGGTAAGGCGCACCAAGGAAGACGTGAACATGGCACAAGGAAGAGACGAATTCTTTGACAAACTTATGGAATCAGTTCCGCAAAACGTGTACGTCGAGCCTGAAAGGGTGAAATCCGAAGACACGCTTTACGTTCTCTACACATCAGGCACAACTGGAAAACCGAAGGGACAGGTGCACGATGTGGGCGGTTACCTGACACTGTTACACGCAACGATGAAGGATGTGTTCGACATACAAGACACAGACGTTTACTGGTGCACCGCAGACATAGGTTGGGTCACTGGCCACTCGTACATCGTTTACGGGCCGCTCATGGAAGGCGCGACAACTCTTATGTACGAAGGCTCGCTCACTTACCCTGAGCCAGACCGATGGGTTTCGATCATCGAAAGGCACGGTGTGAACATTTTTTACACCTCGCCCACGGCTATACGAGGTTGGATGAGGTTTGGGGAAGAGTGGGTTAAAAAACACGACGTTTCGTCTATTAGGTTGATACACAGCGTGGGTGAGCCAATCAACCCTGAAGCGTTTAGGTGGCTTTTTAAGCTATTAGGTAGAGAAAAGGTTCCTTTCGGAAGCACGTGGTGGATGACCGAAACAGGAGGCATACTAATTAGCCACACGCCTGGCAAGTACTTGGTACCGCTAAAACCCGGAACAAATGGTCCACCGATTTTCGGCGTTGATGCGGACGTTTTTGACGATAACGGAAAGCCGCAAAAGCCAGAAGAAAGAGGGTATCTTGTGATCAAAAAGCCGTGGCCGGGCATGCCACTCACCATATTTAAAGATCCTGAGCGATATAAACAAGTTTACTGGAGCCGTTTTCAAGGAGTGTTTTACGCTGGTGACTACGCGGTAAAAGACCGTGACGGATACTTCTGGATTCTTGGCAGAGCAGATGAAGTGATTAAGGTTGCTGGGCACAGGCTTGGCACGTACGAGCTTGAGTCCGCTTTGATTCAGCACAAAGCGGTCGCAGAAGCCGCGGTCGTCGGGGTGCCAGACGAGCTCAAAGGTGAAGTGCCAGTGGCGTTTGTGATACTCAAACAGGGTTACACGCCTAGCGAAGAGCTAAGAAAAGAGCTCAATCTCTGGGTAAGAGAAAGGGTTGGGCCAATCGCCTCTTTGAAAAACGTTTACTTTGTGAGCAAACTTCCCAAAACAAGAAGCGCAAAAATCATGAGAAGAGTGGTGCAAGCGGTTGTTGTGGGAAAACCGGTTGGCGATGTCACGACACTTGAGGACGGAGCATCGGTCGAAGAAGTGAAAAGGGCATACCTAGAACTACAAAAGGAAGTGCAAGGCTAAAAGGTCACGCACATTGAAGAGAGTGTTTTGTGAAATCACATCTTGTGAGCTTGTGATACCAGAAAAACCTGAAAGAGTGGTGAGTCTTAGTCCTGCGATAACCGAAACGCTTTACATGCTCGGTTTGGGAGAAAAAGTCGTAGGGGTGAGCGCGTTCGACGTTCACCCAATAGAAGCGCGGAAGAAGGCGATTCTTGGTAGCTATAGCACCACAAATATCGAAAAGCTAAGAAGTCTTAAGCCTGATGTGGTTTTTGTGACAACTGGTTACCAAAGGCAACTCGCTCTTACACTCTCAAAAGAGTTTGCGGTTTACGCGCTTGAGCTACCCGCCACAATAGCCTCGATCATAGACAGCGTGGTCAAAGTGGCGCTTGTAATGGGCGTCGAAGAAAGAGGAAGAGAGCTAGCAAAGACGCTTTATCTCAAAATTTCAGAGCTTGTCAACTCTCTAAAGCTTAAGGTTTACGTGGAAATAGACTTGGGGGGTGCTGTGACTTTTGGTGCGTACAGCTATATCACCGATGGGCTAGCGATAATGGGCGCAGAGAACATTTTCGGAAAAGACGAGTGTGAATGGCGAAAACCAGATTTTCAAAGGGTTTTACAAGAAGATCCCGACGCGATAATCTACGAACCCAAGATGTTTCGAAAGACCACAAAAGAACAAGTTTTGGAGATGCTCAAAAAAAGAGGTTGGCACAGTGTTCGCGCGATAAAAGAAGGAAGGGTTTGCGTCTCTCCAGGACCATACGACCTAATTGCGCACCACGGTCCTAGCTTTATTCTTGAGGCGATGCCTTGGATCAAGTCGGAGCTTACGAAAGCTCACCCGCAAAGTGACACGCAACTTTGACTCCGTTAAGTCTTCGAAGTTCGGGCTCAACGCGCGCACAAACTTCCTTTTTGTAAGGACAGCGCGGATGAAAGCGGCAACCGCTCGGTATGTTTCTTGCACTAGGTATTTCTCCTTGTAGGATTAGCTTTTTCCTTTTCTCTTCTCCTATTCGTGGCACCACGGAAACTAGCGCTTGGGTGTAAGGGTGAAGAGGAGAAGAAAGAACGTCGCGCGTCGCCCCTTCTTCCACAATTTTTCCGAGGTACATCACAGCGATTCTTTCTGCTAGCTGTGAAGCCACGGCTAAGTCGTGAGTTATCAAAAGAAAACTCACGCCAAGTCTTTCGTTGAATTGTCTGAGAACGCCAAGAATTTCCGCCCTTAGTGAAACATCGAGCATCGACACGGGTTCATCCGCGACCACGAATTCAGGTTTGAGTATCATCGCGCGAGCGATCGCAACGCGTTGCCTTTGTCCTCCGCTAAGTTGATACGGGTAGCGCTCAAGGAACCTTTCTGGAGGCCTTAAACCAGCTAGCGCTAACATCTCCATGACGAGCTCTTTGCTGTGTTCTCTTTTGTTTACAATTAAGGGTTCGCAAACGCTTTGGTACACCGTGAGCTTCGGATTAAGAGAACCGTAAGGATCTTGGTAAATCATTTGCATCCTTGGTCTAAGCGCGCGGAGCTCCTTGGGAGATGCGCTATCGATTCTTTTTCCATCAAACCATATTTCTCCAGAGGTCGGTTTTTCTAGCATGATAAGAAGTCTTCCCGTCGTGGTTTTTCCTGAACCGGATTCGCCGACAAGCGCAACTATTTGCTTTTTTTCAATTTTTAGATCTATACCATCCACCGCTTTGATATAGCTTTTCCTTCTTAGTATCACATCTAAAGGGGACCTTCTTACTTCGAAATGCTTTTTTAAATCCTTTGCTTCAACCAACACTTCTCCCATGAAGCCTTTCACCCGCCAACAAGCAAGCCGCAAGATGATCGCGCGAAACACGAAAAAGCGTTCCGTCAAAGCTTTCACACCCAGACCTTGCAAAAGAACATCGTGGCATAAAGCGACAACCAGAAGGAAGGTTTAAGGGATCTGGTGGGTCACCTGGAATGCTAGCTGGTTTGAGCGCAAAACTGTCCACTTTTGGAACACTCGCAATAAGACCTTGGGTGTAAGGATGGACGGGCTTCAACACCACCTCGTTTGTAGGTCCAAGCTCCGCAAGCTTTCCAGCGTACATCACGGCCATTCTATCAGCCACTTCGGAAACGAGCGAAATGTCATGGCTTATGATTATGATGCTCATGTTATATTCAACCCTTAGCGTCTTTAATAGCTCCATGATTTGCGCTTGAGTCATCACATCAAGCGCGGTTGTGGGCTCATCCGCAATGAGCAAAGCAGGGTGTAGCGCAAGCGCCATGGCGATCGCAACCCTTTGTTTAAGACCACCGCTCAGTTCATGTGGATAGCTTTTCGCTTTTTCGGGGTTTACACCAACCTGCATCAGGAGCTCTCTTGCAGTGCGCTTTGCTTCTTCTTCGTCTATACCTTTGTGAATTATAAGGGGTTCAGCCACTTGGTCTTCAACTCGCATGATTGGGTTAAGTGAGTTCATTGAACCTTGAAAGACCATTGCGATTTTTTCTCCTCTAATCTTTCTCATCTTTTCGATCGGGAGTTTGAGCAAGTCTTCGCCTTCAAGAAAAATTTCACCCGTGACAACCGCGTTTTTTGGTAACAGCCTCATCACAGCGTAGCCAAATGTTGACTTTCCAGAACCAGACTCACCAACAAGCCCAAGAATTTCAGACTTTTCGATTTCAAGACTCACGCCGTCTACTGCTCTTACCAAACCGGCTTGCGTCTTAAAGTAAACCTTAAGACTTTTTACCTCAAGTAGACGCAAAAACCACACCCTCTTTGAGCTTAGGGTTGAACACTTCGTCAAGCGCGTAACCCGTGAGCGCAAAGCCGAGCACCGCAACAACGATCATCGCGCCTGGCGGAATCGCGTACCAGTAGTACCCAGCGGTTATCGCGCCTGAAGAGTAAGCGAAGTGAAGTATTTGCCCCCAGCTTATATCCCTCACATCACCCACTCCGAGAAACACCAGCGCAGCTTGTGTGAATATCGCGTTGGCGATTGTGAGCGCGGTGTTCGCGTAAACAAGGGGCATTACGTTTGGAAATATGTGTCTACGCATTATGTAAAAGCTTGAAGCGCCAGCCGCTTTACTAGCTTCGACAAAAGGTAGCTGTTTTATCACAAGCGTTTGTGAGCGCACAACTCTTGCGGTGGAAGGCCAGCTTAGCAAGCCTATTATGAGGATCACATTAAGCAATGAAGAGCTTAGAACAGCTGCGACAACAATCGCAAGCACAACTGCGGGCACAACCAAGAAAAAGTCGGTCACTCTCATTAGCGCTTCGTCCACTAAGCCTCCAGTGTATCCTGCGGCAATTCCCACAAGCGTTCCGACAACCATCGCAACCGCGGTTGCAAGAAAACCCACAAGTAGCGATATTCTCGAACCCCAAATCACAAGTGAGAAGATGTCTTGCCCAAGCTCGTTAGTCCCAAAAATGTGTTTTGGCGATGGTGGCTGTAGAATTGCATTTGGGTCGATCGCGTTTGGGTTGTAAGGCGCGATATAGGGCGCAAAAATCGCGATGATCGCAAGAAACACAAGGATTGCAAGTCCGACAACACCTTTTTTGTTTGAGGTGTAAGTCTTCCAAACTGCGCGTGCGCTCAAGAATACTTCACCCGAGGATCCAAAAACGCGTAAATCACATCGGCCACAAAATTCGAAAGGATTACCACAAGAGCGATTATAAGAAACGCACCCTGTAAAACCGGATAGTCTCTTCTTGCTATCGAATCGTAAATCAGTGTTCCCACACCAGGCCATGAGAAAACGGTCTCGGTTAGCACCGCACCAGCGACAACCGTGCCTATGCTTATTGCGATTATGGTTACAGTAGGAAGTAGTGCGTTTGGAACGATGTGCTTTATTAAAAGCCTTCTGTCACTCATTCCTTTTGAATAGGCGGCAAGCGCGTAGTCCTCGGTGAGCTCGTTCAAAATGGTGTTACGCATGATGATCGAAAACTGGCCGAGTGTGACCAAGGTGAGCGTTATCATCGGAAGAAAAAGGTGTTTTAGCACGTTAATAATGTACTGCCAAGGATTTGAAAAGGTGACGCCTATCGACACCATACCAGAAACAGGAATTCCAGTCTTTATTGCAAGCATTATTAAGAGAATTCCAAGCCAAAAAGTTGGAAGCGCGTAAAGCACAAGTGAAAACGATAAGATTCCAACGTCTGTCATCGTGTTTCTCTTCCAACCCGCCAAAATCCCAAGGCCAACTCCTATGACCACCGCAAGAATCGTTGACGGTAAAAGCAAAATCACTGAATTGAGCATTGCCGGAAAAAGCACTTGAGAAACTGGGGCTCTATAATAAAAAGAAATTCCCCAGTTTCCTTCAAAAACGTTTTTGATGTAAATAAGAAACTGCACGTATAGCGGCTTGTTTAACCCAAACTGAGCGTTTAAAGCATTTATTTCACTAGGTGTGAGAAGAGGGCTTCTGAATAGTAGCGTTATCGGATCGCCTGGTAAAAGCCTAAAAAGTATAAATGTAAGTACCACGGTGGCTACAAAAGTGATAAGTGATGTGGCCGCTCTTTTTGCGACATAGCGGCCCATTCCCAATGGGTTTTATCTCCTCCTCGCTAGTAGCACTATCGCAGCGACGACAATTATTACCACCACAGCACCTACCACTATGTACATCGTTGGCGAAGTTTGCACACTCACAGCACTGCTACTCACAGAACTTGTCATTGAACTTGTTTGGGTCGAAGAAGTTTGTGTGGTGGTGACCACGCTCGTCGACTGCACTGGCTGTATTTGTAAGAACGTGTACCAGTTTATGTCTGAAAACGGTCCTCCAGTCATGTTTGTAAACACGTTAGTGAAAAGCTTATCGTTGTACGCTTCTATTGAATCTACATAGTATAGATTGATGTATGGTAACTCGTGATAAAGAATTGACTGAAGCTCCCAGGCGTACTCCTTTACAGCGCTTAAGTTTGGTGCGTACATCATTTCACTGTAAAGCCTGTCATACGTTTTGTTTTGAAAACCACTATCAGATGTTCCAGTTTCAGTTTGGTTTGACAAGAAAACTGAAAGAAGAGTCGGAACCGCGGGGCTAGAGAACCAGTCCCAAAGGTCGAAGTCCTGAGTGAAGTTTGGCCAGATTATACTCGCAAGCGTGCCTGCGTCTACTGCTTCAACTTTGGCTTGAACTCCGATTTGGCTCCACCAGTTTGCGATAATGTTTGCAGCCTCAACTTCTTCTGGTGCGTTGCTCACAACGTAAAGCGTGTAAGAGAGGGGTGTGCCGTTAGGGCTCACACGAACCCCGTTTGCTCCCATTTTGTAACCCGCTTCGTTCAAAATTTGATTTGCGAGTGTGAGGTTAAAGGTGTACGGTTTGAGGTTCGGGTCGTAATACTTCCACCCTTTGGGTATAAGACCAGCGGCGGGTGTTGCAAAGTTACCCCAGATAAGCTGGGTAAGCTCTGTGTAGTTGATTGCGTGCGCGAGCGCTTCTCTCACCCTTAGATCTCTGAGCGTTGGGTTGCCGTGACCATTTGGATTCACATTTATTCCTATGTACCAAATCTGTAGACCTGGCCCATTAAACACGGTGATATCAGGATAGCTTTTTAGCGCTTCCGCTTGAACTGGTGTAATATACGGGGCGGCGGCGTCGATTTGACCGGCTTCGAGCGCTGCGACCATGCTGTTTGTGTCCTTAAAGAACTGTATTATTATGTGTTGAACGTGTGGTATCCTGGATTTGTAGAAGTAGTGAGTGTTCGCTGTGAGCTCTATGTACTGCCCCTGAACGTAGTTTGTCACTTCGAAAGGTCCGCTTGAAACAACAGGGTAGTCCTGGTAGTTTGTGAGTTGAGTTGCGTTAGAAGGATTTGGCACGTACTTCTCCCAAACGTGCTTTGGCACGATTGGAATAACTGCGGCAGCCTCTGCCAAAAAAAGAAGCGTTGGTTTATAATGAAACACAACCGTGTAATTTCCAATCGCTTGAACAGACGTAATTCCAGCTACATTTGGTTCATAAGTTGACGCGCTGTTGTTTGCGACTTCAAAGCTGTAAACCACGTCTTGCGCGGTCACAGGATAGCCGTCCGACCAGGTTGCGTTTTTCACCAAATAGAATACTGCCGCAGAGTTGTTCGGGTAAACGTACCACTTGTACGCGAGGTCTGGGACGACTGGCGCAAAAGTTGAGTTGTACCTTATCAAGTAGTCGTAAACATCAAGAGTGGACATTGTGGACACAACTGTATAGGTGGTAAAGGGATTAAAAGTGTCAAAGGGTGTACCGCCATAGCCAATAAATAAAAGTTGTTCCCTGAGGTTGCTGCGCAAAAACTGAAGAAGATACCGAACTCACCAAGATGCTAGAACACACTATCAAAAGTAGCAAAGCCAACTTTTTTTGGTTGTATCGCATGGAATTCAAATGCGCCAAGAGATATTTAAATCTTTTAAAAAACGCTACAAAGCATAACCAAATCGAGTAGGCAGTTATATTTTTGTAAATCTAGGAAGTGTGCTCAATAATTTACATATTTATGTTAAAAATTAGCAAAAAAATTTATATATATTAACAAGATATCGAAATCATGACTCAAAAGGGTTTTGGTGACGAACCTCAAAAAAAGGAAGTTGGGGGTAGTAGCGCAAAATCCACGACAACCGTGTTCGTCAGAGAAACCACAGGGCTTGTGAAAACGGTTTCATTTCTTGATGCGGTGATGCTCAATATAGCAAACATGTCAGCTGGCGCTGCGCTTGCAGTTCTAGGCTTTACACTTGTAAACATTCCTGAGATCTCGGGCTTGAATCTTGTGATCGCATCTCTAATCGCGCTTGCTCTTTCAGTGCCACAAGTGATAGTGTACACAATCTTAACACAAAAAATCCCAAAAACTGGAGGTGACTATGTTTGGATTTCACGTGCACTAGGAGGGTGGATAGGCGCACCGCTTTCTTTTGCGGGTTACACCATGGAGACGCTAGCTTATTTGGCTCTTATTGCAATTTCAACCGTTTTCGCAATTGGTAGTGTGGGCGTTGCGCTAGGCTTTCAAAACATGCTCGGACTAGCGCTACCTGGTGGAATCCCAGGTTCACAGCCGTTATCGCAAATGCTAATCGCATGGACAATTTACGCGTCACTTATTGCGTTGAACATAGTAAGACCAAAAGCTGGATACAAGCTTGTATCAGCTTTTACCCTTTTTGGAATCTTAACCACGATTTTGGGAATTTTGGTGATACTTTATGCTGGAAGGCCTGGTATTGCATCGTACATCAACTCCCTTGGCGCTGGAATAAGCTATCAGCAACTTGCTTCATCATACAAAGGTGGCTTCTTTAGTTTGTATCCAACGATTTTTGTGCTACCATTCTTTGCGGCTTTTGTTTATCCATGGGTCAATGCCGCTCCTGCTGTGGCTTCAGAAATTAAGGGAAAAAGCGCACTAAAGTGGAACATAGCGATTTCTTCTGTAATCGTTGCCCTTCTTCTCACCTCAGCGCTTGGCGTGATGTACTATGTTGGTGGGATGGGCTTTGTGAACATGGCAATGAGCAATCCTAAGCTCGTTTTCGACTACTCTTTTAACTTTTGGACGCTTGCAATGGGCGTAGCGCCTAACGCCTTTCTATCATGGCTTATCGGCTTAGGGTGGATCGTTTGGAGTCTTGGTATACTGGCCTACGGTATAATAGTGTTTGCGCGTTACGCTTTTGCGCAAGCGTTTGATCGCTATCTCCCTGAAAAGCTTGCGTACATAAGTCCGAAGTACGGCTCACCAGTTACAGCGCATCTAGTAGACCTTTTGGTGACCATAGCACTTGTGGGACTTGCGGTTTACTTTTACGGTAGCCTACAAGCGTTGTTTGGTGCGGTGATGATATCAATGGCGTACTTTGCGTTTGTAGGAATTGCCGCAGCAATTCACTCCAAAAAACAAAGCGGGATTACCAAGCGAGCGTTATTTTTCTGCGGAATGGCGATGGCCGCAATTTTCTCGTTCATCGTGTACCAAATTGTGTCAAATCCAGGCGTATGGGGGGTTAACGAGCTATCGTACTCCTATGTGGTCTTTGAGCTAGTCTTGGGTTTCCTAATATACGCGTATTCAAAAAGAATCAACGCAAAAAAGGGAGTAAACATAGATTTGGCGTTCAAAGAGATTCCACCAGATTAAGACGTACCAAAAGTGAGTCCCAACTCCTTTAACCATTTTCTGTAGGCTATTGCGATCCTATCCGATTTTAAGTGAAGTTCCGCCGATAGGTCAAGAGGTAGCTTTTCTGGTCTTTGCGACTCAACAACCTCTATATCCTGTTTTACTATAGAATCCTGAAACTCTCTTATCTTTTGCTCGGGCACTTCGAAATCGTAGTTCAGCGCAAGCCAGATCCAAGCGATTGTTTCGGTTTGCGTCACGGGTGTCGTGGTCAAGTAACCAACAAACACTTTGTCATCCCATCTCTTAGAAAACTTAGCGGTTAGAGGGTTCAAGCACTCATACGTGTAACTCACTATCGCTCCTTTGCCAAAACCGTCTGGATCGGGTTGCCAAACCTTAATATCTTTTGCAACGATCTTTCCGTTTACTCTTTCTGCGACAAACTCCGAAACTTCTGGTTTGTTCTCGTCGCCCAACAAACCAGCGTGAACATAAGGAAAGTGTGTCACGTCCAAAAAGTTTTCCACGACCCTAGGCGCGCTCGCTTTGTAGTGGTAAGGTCCGCAAAATATTTTTCGAAAGCCTGCGTCTTCCCACTCTTTAAATTCAGGAATTTCGGAAGTTGGAGCATTCAGAGAAACCCAAATTAAGCCGTAACGTTCTTCAACCCAAAACGCTTTGACTTTTGCGCGCTCAGAAGGACGCATTTCGGGATGCGCTGGTATGTGAACACACCTTCCATCGGCGTCATACTCCCAACCGTGATACCGACAAACTAGCCTTCCTTGCTTTACTTTACCAAGAGAAAGCTTTGCGCCTCTGTGAACGCACAGGTCCTGCCAAGCGTGGACGACGCCCTGACCCCTCCAAAGCACAAGCTCTTCTTCCAAAAGCTTTACTGGTCTAACACACCCTTCTTCTACCGAATCGGAAGAGGCGACCGCTATCCAAGCACACGAAAGAAAAGGATCGCCCATTATTTTTCACATCTTTGTTCTTTTGCACTTTTTAATAAACTTTTTTTGACATGATACTGTAAATTTTTTCAGCGTAAGAGTCCAAGAAAACCCTAAATTTGAGTGATATAGACTCAAGTTGTGCAAAACCCAACGCTCGACACCGCAAAGCTCAGCCGATTTCACTGGATTCTTTCCACTCTAGCTGGCATGGGTGTTCTTATCGACGGTTACGACCTTAGCGTGATCGGCTTTTCTGTGCTTCTCATTTCCAAAGAATTTAAGGTTTCCGCGTCTTCCAATCCTCTCGTTTACGCGCTCATTCTTTCAAGCGCGTTAATAGGCATGGCGGTTGGAGGTGTCACGTTTGGAAGGCTTGCGGACAGGCTTGGTCGAAAAACGATGTTCACGATAGACCTTCTTTTCTTCATAGTGTTCGCAGCACTCTCCGCTTTGTCAAGAAACGTGTTTCAACTCATACTCTTCCGAGCTTTGATGGGAATTGGAATAGGCGCAGACTACCCGATTAGCTCCACGATAATATCCGAGTTTTCACCAGCAAAGCAAAGGGGCGCTTTACTCATGTACGGTATAATGTATTACTGGGTGGGAACGCTACTTGCTGGTGTCGTGAACTTTCTCACACTTGGACTGGGCGTCAAGCTTTCTTGGAGGGTGTCGCTTCTTGTGGGTGCGCTACTTGCGATACCCGTAGTCGCCGCAAGAGGGCTAATGCCAGAGTCGGTAAGGTGGCTTATTCAAAAGAAAAAGATTGAAGAGGCAAGAAAAATCGCCGAAGAAAGAATTGGCGCTACATTAGGAAACGCAGGAAACGAAACGCCAAGAAAAACCGCAGAGCTTTTCACAACATACCTCAAACCAACGCTGTTTTTGCTTGTCACTTGGTTCTGCTTTGACGTTGGCGCCTATGGCTTGGGCTTCTATACGGCGACACTTTACAAGGAATACGGAATAAACAGCCTATCCAAAATTGCGCTCTTCGGAGCGCTGAGCGCGCCCTTCCCAATTCTTTCTTACTATGCGCTCATGAGAATGATTGATCGCTATGGTAGAAGAATTCCCACGCTTTTAGGTTTTGGCGTGATGCTCGCTGTGCTTCTTGTTTTGCCCTATCTCATCCGCGTAAACGCGTTGACGCTACTTCCGCTGTTCATAATCTTTGCGTCATTAGAGCAGTGGCCAGGTGGCACGCTGAGCTTTGCGTATTCGGTCGAGCTTTATCCCACTTCTTTAAGAGGAGTGGGCCAAGGGCTTGCAACTTCTGTGAGTAGAATTGGCGCAATTCTTGGCGTGACGCTATTTCCGCTGATACAAAAACAAGGTTTGGTTTACGGCACGCTTTTCTTTGTTTCCTTTATTATAGTGGCGCTCGTGGTTTCCTACTTTCTTGCGCCAGAAACCAAAAACTACACACTTGAGGAAATTTCGTCAAAAGTTGCGCGATAGATTTATTACCTTTTTGCGAAAACTCGTTTTGTGAAAATCGCGGCACTTCTTCCAGCTGGCGAGTACACAAAGGAGCTAGAGTTAATCCTTCAAAGCTTTCCACACGAAGTGAAGCTTTTCACAAAATTGGACGAGCAAACGGTTGAGCACCTAAAAGAAGTAGAGGTTTTGGTTTCAACACCATTTTTCCCCTTAACACGTGTGATCCTTGAAAAAATGGCGAAACTAAGGTTCGTTCAGTGCGCATCAACCGGATACGACCACTTGGACGTTGAGTGCCTTAAGCAAAGGGGTGTGATCGTAAGTAATGTGCCAGACGCGAACAAGGAAAGCGTCGCAGAGCACGTGATCATGGTAACACTTTGCATTTTAAGAAGACTGGAGTACGCACTTCAGAGCACAAGAAACGGCGTTTGGGTTTTGGGCGAGCTTGCATCAAGCGCGCACGAACTTATGGGAAAGAGCTTTGGGATTTTGGGTATGGGAAGAATAGGAAGGCAGCTTGCAAAAAGGCTCGTACCGTTCGAAGTGACAACGCTGTACTACGACTTAATCAGGCTAAATCAAAAAGAGGAGGAGGAGCTTGGTGCAAGCTATGTCACTTTGGAGGAGCTCTTTAGGCTGAGCGACATTGTAAGCATTCACGTGCCACTCAACCACTCGACGCATAGCATGGTAAACGCTAAGCTACTTTCACAAGCAAAACGAGGCTTGATACTCATAAATGCCGCACGCGCGGAAATTGTGGAAAAAAGCGCTCTTTTGGAAGCGCTCGAAAACGGAACGCTTTCTGCTGCAGCGCTTGACGTTTACGAAAACGAACCACCGAACAAAGACGACCCAATACTCAAGCACCCAAAAATTCTTGTGACGCCTCACTACGCGGGAGTCACCTGGGAAGCGCAGCGTAGAATTGCGCACAGAGCGCTTGCGAACGTGCTTCTATTCGTGCAAGGGGGCACACCGGTGAACCAGGTTTGAAGGCTTCCGAGGCTTTCTTTAACATCGCAAAGTCACACGGTGTTACGCGAGTGTACGGAAACCCCGGAACAACAGAGCTACCATTGCTTGATGCTCTTAAGAAATTTGACATCGAGTACATGCTTGCGCTTCAAGACGGACTCTGTGTAGCGATGGCTGAAGGAGAAAGCCTTTACACACGCAAACCTTCAATTGTGAGTTTACACACTGTGCTAGGTTTGGGGAACTCGATTTCTTATATCTACACATCACTCAAAAACAGAACACCGCTTATCGTGAGCATAGGCCAGCAAGACACACGCCACAGCTTTCACAACCCGTTTCTTTACGCAAAAAACGACGAAATCGCAAAAAGTGTTGTGAAACAGGTTTTCACACCTTTCACACAAGAGGATGTTCCAAGAGTTTTTGTCAAAGCGTACAGACTTTGTGTGACGCCTCCCTTTGGTCCAGTGGCAATTGTGCTACCGATGGACTACGTTGACTCCGATATCAAACTCGAACACAAAAAGGAGAATTACAGCGTAAAACTGGGTGTGGACGAAGAAGTTGTAAAAAGCGTTGCGGAAAGGCTTGACCAAGCAAAGAACCCAGCGATCGTGGCGGGGTACGAGCTTGACATTTTCAATGAACACGAGGCGTTAAGGAAACTAGCGGAGAAGCTTTGCTGTGACGTGTACGCTGAACCGCTTACGTCAAGATGCGCCTTTCCTTCAGACCACCCTTTGTTTTGCGGCGACCTTCTTCCCGCCTCAGCGCTTTTGAACATGACGCTTGCGCCGTACGATTTTGTGCTACTCGTTGGTTGCTCGCTTCTGCTTTACCCTTACACCGTTTTGGAGCCACTTTACAAAAAAAGCGTGGTTGAAATAACTTATGATGCCGAGGAAGGGTTTAGCAGGACGTGGGAAACGCACGTTTGCGACGTCGGGTGGTTTTTGAGCGAGCTCACACTACACGTTAAAAAGCGGGAAAGGGAAAGAACACAAAATTTGAAGTATTCTCTTTTGAGCAAGGCCACATCCGCAAAGTTTCGGATGGGTGCTGAACACGTTTTGTATCAAATTTCAAAAAGAAACGCTGGTAGGGCGGTTTTCGATGAAGCGGTTTCTTTAAGTCCCATCCTCAGAAGTTTCTTGGGATACTTCCCTAAACGCTACTTTAGCGCAAGGTCTGGACAACTAGGCTGGGCACTTCCCGCTTCCATCGGTTTCTCGCTTGCTGCACTACCTTCACTCGCGGTTATAGGCGACGGTAGCTTCAACTACGCGTCGCAAGCGCTCTGGAGCGCCTCGAAGTATCAAACAGACACAGTTTTTATTGTTTTGGACAACAAAGGTTACGCTATCTTAAAAAGCTACGCGCGCTCAAGGAACATGGAGGTCACCGAAGAAGAGTGGCTAAGTCCAGAAACCAAAGCGGAAAGCGTTGCAAACGCTTATGGCGTCGATTCTCGCGTCGCAAGCGACCTAGATTCGCTCGAATCTGCGCTTGATTGGGCGCTAAGCGGAAAAGGACCGAAGCTTTTAAGGATAGAAGTTGACACGACAATACCACAGCTTTTTTAGGCGATGTCAATTTGCACAAATTCATCAGGATTCGTGAGCAAACCCACTCTTATCATCGCGTCTATGATTTCCACGACTTGAGTTCTGATTTGTTCAGGTTGTGCGCCCAATGTGTTAGCAAGCTCTTCCACGACACGCTCAACACTTCTTGTTCCATCGCACAGAGTCCAAATCATGTGTTCGTGCTTGGAAACAGCATAAGCTTCACCACGTGGATTAACAAGAATGATCGAGCCATCTTCTCCTTGTTGTTCTGAACCCGTCTTTAAAGGTTTCATATCCATTGGTAATGACGCAACGGGTGTCGCACTCCAACCGAGTTGCTCTCGTGCGGCATCAGACATTCTATCAGGAGTCCAAGGCGGGTCCCAAACTATCTCAACCTGCGCGTTTTTCACACCAGGAACTTTGAGTAGCTCTTGCTCAACCTGCTCCTTTAAAAAGGTGTGCGCAGGGCATCCCGGTGCTGTGAGCGTCATCTTCACGTAAACCGAATCGTTTTCAACTTTAAGATCGTATATCAACCCCAAGTCCACTATGTTCACAGGAATTTCTGGGTCGTAACAATTTTTCAGCGCGTTCAAAATTTGTTCTGTTTGAACCATTTTTCTCACTAAGTATACGCGCTCGGTGTGTATATTTCTTTTGGTTAGAGACACCGAATACGTGGGCAGTTCCACGTGTGACGAAGTGTGACACCCGATTATGCCAGGATTTCCCACATTTGGCTTCTAAATTCATCTATCGCTTATCCGAATGGTATCTGGTACCCACCTTCGGTGTGCTTATGTTATTATGAGCCGCGTCGTACAAATTACCTGTCGCCATGTCATTGGGTGTGGATGATGCCACTAGAAAAATGTTTGAAATTCTGTTGAACTACGCCTGAAGGTTGGATATGTGATTCAGTTAATCATTTCGGCTTTGAATTAATTACAAGAATAGGGTGTAATATGCTTGGTACTCAGGATAGGTAAGAAAGCAGAGATTTGCGCTAAGAAGAAAATAAGGGAAAGGGTGGGTTTAAAGCCTAATGGTAAAGTGTACTACACGGTTCCAGGAAGAAAATGCACTTAAGATCGTGCTAAACCAGACGAAGTTTTGAAGAAAAAATTACACAGCTCACACTGAAGAAGCTAATGAAATAAGTGAAGAGGTTCAAAGAGGCGAGTGCATGATCAAAAACTAATGTTTGACACAACCTACCTCTCACTGCTCTTTGGCATAGACGTACCACTCCAATGCTATTCGGAAATATTCCCCAAGTCACCATGAAGTGTGGTACAACCCGCTTTCCATAATTGAGGTGAAATAGATCATAAACTAAGAAAAGGAGATTTATCTAAAGAAGTACAGGAGAGATTTGGCGGTGATGTTAGCTGATTCAAGGCTTAAACAAACCGAGCTTTTCACACCCCAAACTAAGTGGATGGATCGCTTGACAGGGCAATTACTTCGACCGAACGATCTACGCCACTACAAAGCAACCTGGTTTGGCACTAGTCAGCAAAGACCGCGTGCTCAAAAAGCTCAACGAAGCGATCAGCTGGGATGAGCTAATAAAAAGGTTCGCTTAAATCTGTTTCCGTGTTTTGGATACGATAATTTTTCCCAAAAATAAGAACACTCACACCTTCATACGAATAAAAAGTATAGTACGCCCTATTCGCCGTTAAGAAGGTTGAGAATCCTACTGTACCATATTAGGGTTTATATAGTTTAGTGCAATGTTAACTTAGGAGGATCTTGAAGCTAAAAATTACCATAGCGGGGGAAAGGGTTCAAGAAGTGGGTTATAGGCTACATCTTTTAAGTCTAGCTAAGGGGCTAGTGGGTTTTGAAGCTGAGAACGTCGACCAAGATAAACTGGTAGTCTATGTCGAAGGTGACGATATAGCGTTAACCCGCTTTAGAGAGGCAGTCGAAAAAAGTCGGCCGCCATTAGCAAAGGTTTCGAGTATAGCGTTTGAACCCTTTGATGGGTTTGTGCTATCCATTTCCGAATACAGACAGCAACTAAGCTTAGAGCAACTTGTCAAGATCGCTCAGACAGGACTTGAAGTTAGGGGTGACATCAAAGAGATGAAGGGTGACATCAAAGAGATGAAGGGTGACATCAAAGAGATGAAGGGTGACATCAAAGAGATGAAGGGTGACATCAAAGAGATGAAGGGTGACATCAAAGAGATGAAGGGTGACATCAAAGAGATGAAGGGTGACATCAAAGAGATCAAATCAAACACGGAAGAAATTAAGCAGGACACGAAAGATATTAAAGCAGACACAGCAGAAATAAAAGGAGACTTAAAGCGAATTTCCAAGACACAAGATGAAATACTATCAGAGGTTAGAGGTATGCGCATGGATCTTCGAATCTATCTTGATGAAAGACTTAAACGGCTTGAAGCCGATGTAAAGACCATAAAAGAAAAGCTTGGCCTCAGCTCATAGTCTGAATCTAAAATTTTATTTTTATCATTCATTATCCTGATTCTTGTGTTACAGCTTTGAACAGTTTGCATATTTGGATATCACGCTCATCTGCCTTAGTCCTAACAACGTTGACAAATCGATAGTTTATGGATAGGACTTAAATGGCGGTCAATACGGGATTGATGAATCAGCGTGAAATCCACCACGTATTTACTGCAAAAAACTTGCGAAAATTCGAGCTCAAAGTGGGGTTTTCAACGCTTTTCAAGCCTCAGATTTTAAGACATCGACCTACTCTAAAATTGTTAAGTGGGCTTGATTAAGAAGCTCAGGTTTGAACATGAACACCGTCGTGATTTGTGGCGTAGCGGCAAACTCTTAGGGCGAGTTTCGGTTGACGATGAAACCACAATGCCAATCTTGTTTGAAGTTTCACTCACAAGAACTACACAAAACTTGGATGTTCAGTGATATTAGTGGTTTTGTTGATCTGTGTTTTCACCTTCAAAAGCGCGAAAACTATTAAAAGGTGCCCTACAACAATTATGATCTACTCACATTTCTCTACTCGGTACACCGAGCACTGCGAGAAACACACTTTGGTCAATCAGGAGGTATCTCCTTGAACACGCTCGACGTGTCGATTCCCTTTCTTTTTGCGTAGAGTTTTGCGAACGCGTAAGCGACTATACCTGTGATTATAACCGCAACAACAAGCTCTTCTGAAATTGGAGTGTTTACGCCGTAAACAGGGTTCACAAGGTAGTTGTAGGCCGCCCATGCGTTAAGAAGAATTGTTCCAAGTCCAAAGAGACTTAAAACAGGCAGTTTGCCCAGCTTCCAAGACACTGGCGAGGATTCAAAAAGTTGCTTTTTGATAAACGGGAATAACAGTGCGGCTGAACCCACTATAAACATCACAAAGTTAAACGCGAACATGCTCGAAACCACGCTCAGCGCTGGTTCGAATGTTATCAGCACAAGGAAAACCCACCCTAAAACGCTCACAAGAATTGTGGCAAGCACTGGTGTGTGAAATCTTTCGCTAACACTCGCAAACCTTTCTGGTAAAAGCCTGTCAAAGCTCCACGCAAAGATTATTCTGCTATCGTTTATCATGTTTTGAGCGATATACATCCAACCTAGCAAAACGAAGCCAACACCCGCTAGCACGTTCAAAACCGGGTTTGTGAGCACCACAAAGGATATGGAGTTCACGAAAGGTAGTAGCGGCACACTTGAAATCGCAGATGAATTTGTGTACTCAAGATAGCTAAACGCTGAAAGGAAGTTGAGACCAACTTTTTGCACGAGCACAAACGCAATCGCCGCTGTAACTCCCCCCACAAAAAGAAGCGCAAGAAGCATTCCAAAGATTTGGCTTCTTTTCACGTTTCTGATTTCGCTACCTATAAACGCAGAACCCTGAACCCAAGGTATTGCGATAAAAGCGGACGGAAGAACGGAGAGCATTCCGATTAAGCTTATCGTGGTGGTTGGAGGTGTCCAACCGTTTTTCGTGGCTTGAGAAATTATAAAATCATAGGTGTTCGAATTAGAGGTGTAAGGAGCCATTACTTTATTAAACACAGAAACATACGTTGAATGGGAAATTGCGGAAAGATACCCAAAACCGATGATTGTGCCAACAACTCCTAGAATGAAAGCCGCAAGCTGAACCTTTACATAAGCGCGCATTCCTGTAATAACAAGTGTGGCAAAAAGCGCAATCACAACACTTCCAATCACAAGCGCGCTAGTCTGAGTAGACACAATTTGAGATGCGGAAACAAGAGCCTGATTAGAAGTCGCAAGACCTAGCGTGGCCAAAATGCTCGATAAACCTATTGTTGCAAGGGTGTTTGCACCAAAACCGATCCAGAAAGCAAGCCAAACCACCCAGCTCCAGCTCACTATGAAACCTAATGAAGGACTAAGAATTCTACTCACCCATACATAGTCTCCGCCGCTTCTTGGCATCGCCACAGATAGTGTGGCGTACGTCATAACTTGAAGCGCGATAATCAGCGTGGAAAGAAGTAAACCAGGAACGAGATTCACGCCAGCGCCTTCTAAAATCGCGTCTTCATAAACAAAAACAAGAGCTAAAAAGAAAGACGTAAAGAAAACGTTGAACATGAACACGTCTTTCAGAGAAAGCGTTTTAACAAGCCCAGTGGCCTCTCTGACAAAAACGCCCACAGATTTGTGCATAATATTTTAAAAAAACCACTTATATTTAAACTATAACAAGATTATTCGAGTAAAACGAACTTTTTCTATTTTCCCGTTTTCGCAACCCACAACATTTTCGTCAACTTTTGCTCGTTTCGCGTTTGCCTTTTTGAACTCAACAGAAGCTTCTAGTGGCTGTGACGAATAAAGCGCGTTTTCTTCGGACCTGAGCTCAACTTCTTTATCTTGATAAAGCAAAAAGGATGAAGAGCCGTAAACCACTATTTTTTGCTCCGTGGGAAGTATTGAACCCTTCCTCAAAAAAAGCGGTAGCTCTTGTGTCGCAGTCACCCACGCTTCGCCTTGTTGCTCGTCTTCCGTCCACCAGTCAAGCCAAGTGCCACGTGGTAAGTAAACCTCCCTTTTTTGAGCTCCTTTTTCTAGAATTGGCGCGACCAAAAGGCTTGGTCCGAGCATGTACTCGTCGTTTATTTGGTAGCAATTTTCGTCGTCTTGAAACTCGTACGCAAGCGGTCTAATAACAGGATGGCCTCGCTTTGACGCTTGATACGCCAAGCTATAGATGTAAGGCAAAAGCGAAAGCCTTAGCGAAATCGCTCTTTTTACCATTTCTTTGTATCTACTTGGAAGATTGTACGCTTCTTGGTCGTTTGCTTTTTTGTCCTTGTGGTTTCTAAAAAGTGGGAGTAGGCAACACATCTCGTAAAACCTTGCAACAAGCTCGGGGTCGGATCTTCCGATAAACCCACCAACATCACAACCCACGAAGGGAACGCCTGACAAGGAAAGCGAAAGCAGAAGCGGAAGCTGAAGCCTCATATTTTCCCAACTAGAAGTGTTGTCACCGCTCCACACAGCGGCGAAACGCTGAATTCCCGCGTACCCAGAGCGTGTCAAAACAAAACCCTCTTTTACTCTTTTTACTCCTTCAAATGTTGCCATAGCTTCGTATAGCGCGTACGCGTTGTGAACAAATACGTGACTCACCTTTTTTCCGTTACCAAGAGTGTGCACCGCATCTTCTGAAAAGCTCTTACTTTCATTAAAGACCGATGGTTCGTTCATATCAAGCCACACACCATCTAAATCGTACTCTCTTACCCACTCCTCCACGGTTTTACTCCACAGTTCTCTTGCCTTTGGATTGAAAAAGTCTGGAAAGACGCACATTCCTGGCCATACCCTGCCAGTGTAAATTGTTGAATCACAATTTTCGACGTAAAATCCTAGAAACTTTTTAAAAACTTCGTAGTTTTGGTCAAGCTTTATTCCTGGGTCTAATATTGTTACCACCTTTACTCCCATTTGGTGTAGCTTTTGAACTAGCGACTTAGGATCAGGAAACCTGCTTTTGTCCCACGTGAAAAGTCTGTAACCGTCCATATAGTCTATATCCAAGTAGAGAACATCTACGGGTATTCCTTCCTTTTTGTGTTCTTCTACGAGTTCTAAAACCGTGTTTTGTGGAAAGTAGCTATAGCGCGAGATTTGGTGGCCGAAAAACCATTTTGGTGGTAGGAAAGGTTTTCCGACAAGCTCGCAAAACCTTTCTACCACGTCGCTTATACGAGGTCCTTCGAAAATGTAAACCTCCATCCAGTCCTCGGGAGAACTCACTACAATCCTGTCGTACTCTCCTACACCAATGTCAAAAGTGAGCTTTGAGCAAGAATTCACAAAGAATCCCTTTGCGTCTTTGTTTACCGATATAAAAAATGGGATGGACACGTAAAGCGGGTCGCTTTCCCAGCCATAGCCGTAAGAGTCGGTGTTCCACATCACGCAGCGCGTCCTCTTTCTTTCGATGGGATAAGCTTTTTCACCGAGTCCAAGAATGTGCTCTCTTAAACCAAGTGGTTTAAAAAAAACACAGCCTTCGTGCGTCGCTCGAAACTCAAGCGTTTCGCCCAAAATTTCTAGCTTGTTTTCGCTTGAAAAGCGCTGTTGCTCTTTGAACTCGAAACGAACTACTGGTTTTGCTTCGCCAAACTCGAGCTTCCAAACTCGATCTCCCCGAGAGACAATCATGTGAATCACCCGAAAGCGTGAAGAAAATAGGTGCAAGCTTAAAAAGGTTTGTGTGACGAAGTGAATGGTGCCAGGATAACTTATGTTTGCCACCTCAAGTGTACCAGTGCACGGTTCTAGAAAATCTACGAGAAAAGCGTTTTTCTTTGATGTTGTTGCAGAAGCTTCTTGTTCCTTGAGATACCCAGAGGCTCAACACAGCTCAAAAGTTTGGCACGCGTGGTTTCTGAAAACTCGAACCACAACCTCGCAGTACCAAGACCACTATGTGTAAGCACCACGTGTACACAGACACCTCTTTCTCAGCTTCCGAAGAATCTGAGTTGTGAGCGAAACTTTAAATTGCTTCGTAATGCGGTCAACCGCAACCCGCTTAAGGGTTTACCGCCACACTTCACAGTCAACCGCAGTGAGCTCTCACGAGGGGTCAAAGCTCAGTTTTACCCCAATCCGAGTCCACTCTTCAACACTCGACTTGATCGTAGAGCAGCCGAGAGCTTTGAAGTCTTTCTAAGGTTCAGTCCAATGCGTTGAGTAAAAATCAGGTATTACCTTGAACTCGAACATCTTTTTGTTTCTCACAAATTTTTAAAAGGGAGTCTAGGCGGTCACATGCTCACTAAATCCTAAAGCTCAGCGCCAACCACAAGGCAAGGTAACACGCGTCGCACTATGGTAACCGCGCTGTGTGAATAACATATTAAAAATTTTGAAAATTCTGCATTTATCGTAGTCGCACAGCGTCACTCAAAGTTCAGGAATACTTTTCTACTTAAGTGATATCGAACTGGTTTGTTACAATGAAAGTGTACCCGTTGATCTTTTTTACAATGAAAAGTGAGTGGCAGGAAGGGTTTTAGGATTAATGTTACACGTTCTAAGCCGGATTTTGGCGAATAGCTCGCATTATACCAAAAAGTCCACCCTTGTACTTGGATGCTTCCGCTCATATTACGGAAAAAGGTTACATTGAGAAAGGCCCATTGAGCGCTCACAGAGTGGTTCACAGTGCGCGAAAACTGCGTTGAAGGAAACGTGAGTTGAGTTGTGGGCTGCACAACTTCGTAATAAGGTTGAACGACCACGCTTGACACACCATTTGAAACAACAAAATCATTTCCATATTTTTTTAATCGAGTAAACTTGTGGAAAGAGCGTTGGTAGCGAAAGCATCACAAGCTCTGTTTTGTGTAAAGTACACTGCATAGTAATAAGTCAAAGACACGCTTTGGTAAAACTCCCCGCTTATGTTCTTTCCGTAAATCGAATCGTAAAACTTTCATGAAGGATTTTCAACTCTTTGCGAATTTTGGTAAGAGTGTGCAAACACCACCGCGCTCGCAATCAAAACGCAAATCAAAAAGATCAGACCGCTTTTTGTGTAAAAGATGCTTGTCAAGTCAACCACCATAATTTTGGCATACTCGGAGATATATAACTCAAAAATAGATTTTAGTAAACGCGACACAAATTCGTGTAAGCCACTAAGCCAATAATTAGTACGTTTCTGATAACAAAACTTTTCATAAATAACCGCAGTTTTTAGCTCAACGTAGCAAGGTTTAATAACGAAAACCGCCCACTAAAAACGGGTTGAAACAAACGAACGAACGCGTGTACCGAACGATTAGCTTCGTTTTGCCTTTTTTGGTGTACTCTCTCACTCTTAACGCGCTTTGGGCAAGCGACCACCCTAACAGCCTTTTGGACTTGCAGTACGCGCTCCTTGTGAATCACACGGCGTTTTTCCCTCAGTCGGTTGCGTCAAACTCTGTGGACATAAGCGTGTACAAAGACCACTATACCAGCGCGCTCGCACCAGGTTCGGCTATTCTTTCAGCGCCGTTCGGCGCTTTGGGAATCGCCTTGGACAAAAAGTTCACTCTTTTTGGGTATGAGCGGCTTTTTGATGAGTTGTTTGTAGCGCTTTGCGCGTCGATTAGCTCTTTTTTGGTGTACAGCGTTTCTAGGGTGTTTTGGGGTGTGCGTTCAAGCTTTCTTTCATCTTTGAGTTTTGCCTTTGCATCGCTTACTTGGCCTTACGCCACGGTTTTCTTTCAGCATGACATCGCGCTTCTCTTTGAGGTTTGCTCTTTGTACTTCGTGTTAAAACACAAACCGAAAAGCGCGGGTTTTTCTCTCGGAATTGCGCTAATTGTGGACTACACGAGCGCGCTTTTTGCTTTACCAATTTTGTGGTATCTAAATAGAAAGCGCGCGTTCGGCTTCGTGTTGGGTTATCTTTCTTCTAGCTGGACGACTTTAGCGTATAACTACTTGGTTTTTGGTAACCCTTTTACATTTCCAGAAAACTACTGGATTGAAGGTTCTCGCTATTTACTTTCAAGGTTTACGCTAGTTTATGCGCCTATTCACTTTTTGTTTTTGTTGTTTTCTCCTTACCGCGGGCTTTTTGCTTTTTCGCCCATTTTGGCGTTTGGTTTTTACGGAATGTTTTTGATGAAGTCTCAGCTGAAAAAGCCTGCAACACTTTTTCTTCTTCTTTTTTTGGTGAACATCGTTTTTTACTCTTTCTGGGACGATTGGGACGGCGGCTTGTGCTACGGTCCGAGATTTCTTGTCGAATCGCTTCCCTTTTTGTGCGTTCCTATTTCTTGCGCCTTTGAAAAGGCTAGAGGAGTTCTTAAAATGTTAATCTCAGTAAGCTACGCGTATAGCGTGGTGGTTCAGGCGCTTGGCGCTCTTACGAGCGTTTTTTCTAAGTCAGGTAGCGTTTACTTTTACCAGCCGTTAGGATTCAACTTGCACATGTTACAAAAGGGTGTGTTCACAACGTGGTGGATGAACACAAATTTCGTGCCTTTTTTCGCAAAAGTCACGTTCACCACCGTGCTTATTTTTTGTTTGATAATACCTTTTTTTATGTTGCAAGCGAGACACCTCTGCTTAAAGGCGGAAGTTTTCTGAATCATCGCCCGCCTTGCGTCCTCTTTAAGGAACGTTGGGCGAAGTTTTTCAGACTACCGCGCTGGCGCCCTACTCGCTTTAAAACAAGATTCCCGAAGTAAAAACGAGTTTTTTGTTTTTGCCGCATCTGACTTCCCTCTTGTTAGAGGGCTTCCAGTTGGATTGTGGATAGATCAAAGACAAAACTTGGGTTTTTCGCTAATCCTTCAAGAAACCTTTTCCGCGCTTGGTAAACTCTGCGATTTGCTACGCAACTAGGAGTGCAAAGTTCGGAACTCAAGGTTTTTAAGCGAGTTAGTTCTTTTTTTATCATGTGCTTGTTTCGTACTCTTGCTCGGCGTGTTGTAAAGCTTGCACGCTACTTCAAGCTGGGTTTTCAACTCGCGGTGGTTTTTGATGCGTACGCTCTGGGGTGGTAAGCCCTTACACGCACGCAGAATGTTCGCGCGCATTTAGCCTTTATCCTCATCCTTTATTCAAGGGCAAAGGTTTGGAGGGCTTATAATGGGGCTATCATCCCACCATTAAGACGCTTTCACCCTCATCAATTAAGATAAAAAAGTTCAAAAATCATTCAGGAGGTATTTCGCGAAAGTTCGCAAGAATGTTGAGCCCGTGACGTTTGTGATACGCGACCGCACCAAAATAAAGCGCTATAGAAAGCGCAATCAAAGCAACAACCACTTCAAAGCTAAAGAGCGTTGGTGATGTGATAAGCGGGTTTGAGTAAGCGATGTACCCTTGCGCCGCAAAAAGCACCGCGGTTATCGCACCAATTATCGAAACAAGAGGGACGCTACCCACTTTGGCTTTGATCCAACCGGGTGCTTGTTCAAAAAGCTCCTTTTTGACAAACGGAAATGCTACGAGCGCAAGCGAAGGCACTACATAAGACACGTCCCATAGAACCGTTCCCAAGGTAAAAGCCGAAGACCAGCCCAAATACGAGTACGACGCGGACAAACCTATTCCCAAAATCACCATTGCGACGATCGAAACGTAAGGCGTATGGAATCTATCGGAAACTCTCGCAAAACTTGAAGGAAGCAGGCGGTCAAAACTCCAGGCAAAGAAGTACTTACTCGAAATCCAAAAGTAAGTAAAAGCCGCGCAAAGCGAGCCGTAAAGATAAGCGAAAAACATAAAGTAAATAAGCGCGCGGTTCGGATATGCCGCAATCGCCAAAATAAGCGGCTGAGAAGGCGGTAGTGGAAGAGGATAGGCTTGTGTGCTAACACCGTAAACATCCCAAGCTCGCCCAACAGCGGTGATCCACTGCGCGCTGACCACGTTTAGGGTGAGCGTCGCGGTAACGCTCCAGTAGATGATGCCAAACACGAGAGAGAGAAACAAAGCGATAGGAATAGACTTTCTTATTCCTTTGATTTCGCCTGAAAATGCGTTGACGTAGTTTCCTCCTAATAGGAAAAGCGAAGCCAGAGGAAGCGCAGTGATTATCGCGCCAAAACCGCTCGCCATTCCAGGCCAGTTGTTCGATGTGGCGCTTGAATAAAGCGCTTGATACGTGCCATTTGAGTAGGCGCTACCAATCAACGCGTTCCACTTTGCCACAAAAGAGCTTTGGTTTGTGGAGCCAAGTATGAACCACATTAGCGCTATGCCCACACCAGCCATGATCCAAGACGAATAAAGCAAACCTTTTGTGAACCTTGAACCAAAAATTGAAAAAGCCCCGAAAAACAGCGTAAACGCGATTCCCAAAAGAAAAGTTCCACTTGCGCTCGAAAGAAAGTTACCAAGCGAAGTAAGAGAAGGTGAAGAGTTGATAAGCCCAAGCACGCTCAAAATCGTGGAAAAAGCGTACGAAAAGGATCCTATTTCGCCAACATACGCGGTGTAAAACACAGAAAACATGTAAACAAGAGACCAAGCAAATCCGACAACGGGGTGAAAGATACGGCTAGTCCACACATAATCCGAGCCTGAACGGGGCATCACGATGGTAATCGCCCAATACGTGAACATAAGAAACACAAACGGAATAGCGGCGACGAGTAAAGAGAGAGGAAGGTTCGCGCCAAGCGTGTTACCGTAAAACCAAGGAAACTGAACTGTTGTAAAAAGAAGAGCAAAAACTGCGGCTGAAGCGAACAGCAAAACGTCAATTGCGCCGTACTCTTTTATTAATCCCGTGGTCTCTCTGACAAAGTACCTAGCGCTTGCCATTTTTTTAATGAATTATATACTTCCTTATTAGTATATCGCAACAAATTGTTATTAAGGAGGAATGAAACCCTTACCCTCTTCTTCGTCTTTGTCAGGAAGCTTAATGCTAGAACGTGGCACCATGTGTTCCAAAAGGCTTCTATCGGCGTATATTTCCGAACCAGTTCTCAAAGCCAAAGCAATCGAATCCGAGGGTCTTGCGTCTATCCTTAACCTTCTTTCTCCTTCTCTTAAGTGTAAGGTGGCCGTAAACACGTCTTTGATCAAACCGTCAATCGTCACCTTTTCAAGTTCCACGTCCAACTCTGAAAGTATGTTGGTGAGCAAATCATGCGTAAGAGGACGCTCTGGCTTAATGCCTTCAAGCGCGGCTTGAATGGAGAAAGCTTCAGCTTCGCCTATAAAAATCGGTAGAACGAGTTCATTGAGCTCGTCCACGAGCAAAACCGCATCCATTTTGTTTGAACCATAACCCACTCTGTACACTCCAAGAACGCTCATTTTAAGCTCCTTGTTTTCCAAAACTGGTCATCACATTATCTTAGCTTAAAGAGAGATTTATCGGTTTTGTGTGCCTTGTTAAGTGTGAAGAAACGAATTGAAAGCAATCAATAGCGAAATATCCAGCCTTTTTCCTTATCTTCAAAAAGAGAGAGTTACCGCACTGGCACACCACGCGCTTTAGAAGTCGCGAATCAAACTCACACGGATAGTGAAAGACTTGGTCTAACTCGCTCTAATTCTTCCGAAGCTTGAAGATGTTGTGCACGCACACAAGCGCTTTGTAGAAGTGAAAATTTTGATGTGTACGTCTCGTATTTACAGATTCACACGCTCACAATTTTATCCCGCGGTATTTTAGAAATCTCACCATGCTGTCTGGGTAATCCACGTATAGGTTTTTCCGTTGTATGCCTAGTGCTCAGTGACACCTAGCATCTATACGACGCGCAAATGTTTTTTGCTATATCATGAGTAAACGCTGTTATTCTTTAAGAGTACAAGTTACAAGTTGATTAACAGCCTCTTTGAACGGCGTCCCAAACGGTGAACATCTATTTGAGGAATTCTTCAATGAAAGCATTGTCACAATCAGCCCCACCAGTAACCAAAGAGCTAAAAATGCCCATCAAGTTTGGCTAGTAATAATATGTGGCAATTGGGTTCAAAACTACACACATACTCACTTCAAACAGTGGAGAAAAGAGTGAGAACTGAGAACCATAAAAAACCCAACCCAGTCTAGTAGCACATATCCACTTTAATATAGACCACAAAACTCAATACCAAAAGCCCATCACAGGCTTCTTAGCCTATTATTCATGAAGTGTGGTTTGCGTCAACGCTACTATACCCATCATGTATTTAAGATAACGCAATTTCGTGCGTGACTCGGAAAAGGCGTAATCTTAGTGGTGGCTCTCAGCTTAAGTCAGCGGGGATGCTTAGGTTTTGAGAGCGAGAAAAGTGCTATACCGAGTAGGGACACAAAAGTCGCCAAGAACACTAGCTCGTAAAGCTCAAGCGTTTGAAGCTCGCTAAAAAGACGCTCAAAGCTTACAGAGAAGTTTGGTAACTGCAACCTCGGAGCGGAAACATTAGTAATCGTAGGACGAGTTCTAATTGGTTGACTAATTGGGTGTTGCGGAATCTGTTCACTCAGATTCTGAGTCATAGAAGCACTCGTGTCGATTACCGCTAATATGGTAGAGGCATCGTAAAAAAAGAGAAGCGTAATGATTAAAGTAAGGCACATCACGGCAATACTGAGTTTGAAACTCATCTACATCACCACGACCACCCAACATTAGGCTGCGAGTAGCTGATCGTCATGGTTATCGAACCAGAACCACATGAGAAAAAGCTTTCTGAGTACGAGCATCCAAATTGGCCACTCGAAGGAGATGAACCGAAACCGTCCTTTGAATAAAGCTCTATGCCTTGCGCGCTAATGGGTGAAGATGGAAGCATGCTCATGGATGTGAGTCCGTATCCTTCAAAAACCACGTAACCATAGTACATCTCACCCACTGTGCTCGCGGGGATTGAGATCACAAGGTCGCCGCCAGTGTTGTAATCGTACACCGTGGCAAACCAGTATGTGGTACCGTTCGGGTACTGCGTCCAGTAATCGTAGGGTATCACGGTGTCACCTGGATTAACGTATGCCAAAATGCCACAAAATTGCGTGTCACAGTTTAACCCGTCCCACGTAAAGTTTCCCACAAATTCATCGAACATTCTAGGTGTGGACGATGACACTCCAGCACGATATACGATACCAGACTGAACAAGGCTTTCTTGGTTTATTGGCTCAACACCGACCCAAAAAGACGCGAACGGGTTGGTGTACTGTGTAGTGGACAAGGAGGTGGGTGAGAGATCGTTCGCGGATATGCCATACACACCCGCGCTACCTTGGTTAGCCACAAAATATAGGAAGCAGTGGCCAAGATCACCGCTACAGTCCATGGTTTGCGTTAAGGAGGTAAGAGGTGAGGTGATGGCCAAAGAATAGGCGGTTCAGTTTAGAGGAGTCCATGTGTTTTGTGTGACGTTGTAAAGCCAACAACCTTCTGGGTCTGGTGGAAACACCTTAAGCGGCTTTGGTCGACCGCCCGCTTGAACGGTTTGCAAGAGGTAGCGTGACTGCAAACACCCCATAAGAAATAGCACAAAGGCTATTTTCTTAAAACTCACATATTCATACTAATGGGAGCTATTATTATACCTTTTTTAACCCAGGTGAGCTACCTCCGCTTGGTGGAGCTTCCTGAATCACCGCCCCGCCCCCTCAACCCAAGAGAGGTAGTGGGCGAAGCTTTTCAGACTACCACGGTGGCTCCCACCTCTTTTTAAAACAAGCGTTGAGGTCGCGGTCCAAAGTGAAACCACAGTGGGGGAGTTAAAGATTCTTTCAAAGTTAAATTCTGGTTGATTCTACCGCACAAGAAACACTTGCGTGAAGAGTTGTAAGAGGGAACAGGAAAAACAAGTTTTCCTGTTTTTACAAACTGCCACTCAAGCACAGCTCTGAAAAAGAGGAGTCGTAGAGTCGAAGCCTCCTCTTCCTGGTTTCGCCTTTCTGGATTAAGCCTTGGACATCCAAATCCTCTAGCACTAAGAGGTCGTACTCCTGTGCAAGTAGCGCCCCAAGTTTAAAGAGTCACGTCTAAAATCCTTTAAGTGTTCGTGTTCTTTCGCAAGTCTTCGTTTTAAGCCAGTTTTTGAAAAGAAACTTTTTTCTTGACGCTCTGAAGCACCCTGACTCTATCAAGAGAGCGCTCAAGCGGTTTTGGGTTCTCAAGGAAGCGACCGTCCGACAAAGTGGCAAGTCTTGCTATCCCCAAGTCGACGCCTACCGCTTTTTTGGGTTTGCGTGTTTTCTCTGTCTGGGTTTCGACTTCTACCAAGAAACGTGGATTCGACCTGAAGGGTAAGCCTTCACGCACACTTGAGACACGCGGCTCAAAGGAAGATCCCTGTGTAGAATTAAAGTGAAGAAGCCGATTTTGCTCAGGTAGAGACGAGCTTTCCTCTTTTTGTTCTTCCTAAGACCAGCTTCCCTAATATCAGAAAGCCTCCAACCACTCTGAGGGTAAACCAAGCACAAAAACTTGTGAGGCTTCTTCACCCTGGGTTTGTTCGCAAGGCCGTCGAAGAATCTCTGACGCGCTTGGTAAACTAAGCCACCTGCTGGGTAACTTGGGAGTGTAGCAACTGAAACTCAGGGTTTTGCTTTCTTAGGTCTAAAGCGAGTTGTCTCAACTCGTTTTTGCTCATCGTGCGTTTGTTTCTTTGGTACTCCTCTTGTTCAGCGTGTGTTATAGAGTTTACACGCTACTTCAAGCTGGGTTTTTCAACACGCGCTGGTCTTTGAAGTGCTCGGAAGCGGTAGGCTCACACGCACACGAGTGTTTTCTCTGCGTGTATTTACACCTTTGTGATCCCCGAGGTTTTGAAAAGTTTATAAGGCTCAAACGTGGTGGGACCATGAAGTTGAATTGGTAAATGCACGTTAACCCACCACGATGTTGATGACGCGTTGGTGAGTGTGGAAATCGTGCAAAACTCACAAACAATCCAAATTTAAAATATTCAGAGCATATACTTTATTTTAAATAGGCTTCGCACATTTTTTGAATCAAGCTTTTGTATAGTGACCTTAAATCGTTTATCGTTTTTACACCAAGCGTCAACCCAAGAATTCTGTGCACAGCTTCCCAGCTTCTTCCTTGTAGAGACTTTAAGATGAGTAGCCTTTCGTAGTCCTTTTCGATTTTAACTCTTTTTTGCTCGCTTGCGATAAAGTGCGCTTTCACAAGCGCGCGAATGGCGTCGCTCGCGCCTTCGTAAATCACCAAATCCTTTAAAAAAGACTCAAGTCTTAGCCGCTGAGAACCTTTGAACTCAGGTTTGACATCCACCTCACCATAAGTTTTAGAAAGAAGCATCCACGCTAGCTCGCTATCCATGTCAAAGTAGGAGTCGTAAAGCGACTCCAAAAATCTCAACCTGAACTCCTTGCTGAGCTCCACACACAGCTTTTGTGAAGCGATGCTTATAGGTTTGAGAACAACTGTGCTAAATTCACCCGAAACAGGATTTCTTCTTGCGCCGATAAGAATGGGGTAATATCCGTTCTTGAACCAAAACGAAAGAAGCCTGTGGTTCGCACCAAAAGACGAACCCAACCAGTCAAACCTTTTGAACTCTTCTTCTATTTTGGAAAGAAGGTGAGACCCAAATCCGCGGTTGTGTAGTTGTGCGTGAACCGCAATTCTCACTATCCTTAAGCCCTTGAGCTTGCCTAGAGCTTTAAGATGGGGATAGTAGCGCAAAATCATGCTCGGTATGAGCTGTCCTTTCAGGTCCTTCTTTTCAAGGAGTTTGAGCTGAGAATCACTCAAATCTCCTTCTGTGCAAACGTGCGCCGCAGCGATCACTTTTCCTTCTTGTGAAAAAAGCGTCCTCACTTCGTGGTTCGGGGAGTTGCCAAGAATCGCAAGGTCATCTGGCTTGTTCCTGTAATGCGTGGTGATGTACAACCCAATTAAATCTCGTAAAAGCTCGTCTTTCTCAAAAAGCTCGTCCCTGTTTAGCGCGCTATAAAGCGTTTCAATGGGTTTGATTTCCAAGCGTGTTAGACTGGGTTGCTCCGCATCGAGCACGAGAACATCGTAAAGCCAAGACTCAACTGGGTCGTTTGACGCATAGCGCACGGGCTCTTTCATTTCGATTTCTAACACGTTTGTTCGTTGCTTTTTCAACCTGTTCAAAAACAGAACAGAAAAGCCTCTTCCAGCGCCCTCGTAACCGTGCATCGTGGTCGAATAAACCGCCCTTTCAAATCTCTTCATAATACCAATAAGAATTGGAAGGGAAACACCCGCAGCTTCGTCCACGACTATCAAATCCGCCCTTTCTCTAAGCGCCACAAATGGCGACCTATAGTAAACCACAGAATTTTCGAGCTCCAAAGACACAACCGAATCTTCGCTTTTTGTGACCCTGAAATTCACGCCAAGCGCTTCAAGCGCCTTTTGGAGAAATTCGAAGAGTGTTTGAACGCTCGACCTTTCGGGAGCGGTGACCAGGTACTTTTGCCAAGGCGCGCTTTTCAAAAGCGCGGCAAGCGCAAGACCCAAAACCGCGGATTTTCCTCTGCCTCTGTCAGCTTTGATCACCATCGAAACGTTTTTGTTTAAAAGGTTTTCAAGAGCAAACAGGGTTTTTCTTTGATCGTTCGTCTTACACATTTCATAAATTTCTCTTGGAAAGATTTTTCCTTCAACCTTTTGTTGCTCTAACTTTTGTGGCTCAGGCCAAGCTGGTCCTATAGCCATATTGAGATTTGCGTCCACGTAAACTACTCCCGTCCTTCCTATGGTTTTTTTGAGAAGCCTTTTTTCAAATCTCTTTGAAACTTGCCCGATATCAAAAGGAGGTGCCACAAAAAATGAGTGGTAGAGGCTTTTCCAGCTCTCGAGCTCTTCAGGCGATGGACCAACGAGTAAAACCAGTCCTCCTCCTTTTACCAGCTCTACGACAACGCCTATGTCGTTAGGGCTCATGTGATTTGTCAAGTCAGCGATGAGCGAATCCCAAGTCGTTCCAAGAAGAGTGTTCACATCCTTAAACTGAAACTCCCGAAAATTCACCTTTGACTTCTTTACTTCATCCAGTAGTAGCGATGTGCTTTCGTCCGTGACATCCCTGTAAACCACTGCTATACACATTTGCGAGCAAAACTTTTCAAGAAGAGAAGACACGAAACCCTTTCCTAATGCAGTGTGTGCAACGTAAAAAAGGAGTCTGTGGTTTAGGCTTTTCGCTCTTAAAAACAGCTGCTCAACTTGTTCGATCAAAGTTCTACTCAACAAACACTGGGTGCTTTTGCTTGACAAACGTTCCTCTTCGCAAATCTTCCAAAGCTTGGATTATTTCTTCTTTTGTGTTCATCACGATTGGTCCGTACCATGCGATGGGCTCTCTTATAGGCCGCCCTGAGAACAAAAGGAGTCTTAAGCCCTTTTCTGACGCTCTGATCCACACGCTGTTTCCTTCTTGCGAATAAACAACCGCATTTCCCGCACCTATCGTCGCGCTTGCGTGGTCGTCAAAAGTGCCGCTTCCGCTCACCACGTACGCGATAACCGTGTAACCGTTCTTTACTTTAGTTGTGAATTCACCCTCTGGTGGCAGAACAACGTCGAAATAGCTCGGGTCTACACTTGCGCCAGCTTCCAAAACACCCTGAACACCTTTGAATTCACCCGCAACAACTTTTACCTTTCCGCCATGCTCCAATGGTTCCACGGGAACATTCTTACCCTTTATTCCTCTGTAGGTGGGTGTGCTCATCTTGGATTTCGCGGGTAGGTTTATCCAAAGCTGAAAGCCCACTACACTTGTGGGCAAACCCACGGTTTGCAAAAGGTCATATTCGTTCTTTTGGTCAAGAGGTCTTGGCATTTCTTGGTGAAAGATTCCGCTACCTGCGGTCATCCACTGTAGGTCATTCGGGTAAATCACACCTTTGTTCCCTTCGCTATCTTGGTGCTCAACCTTACCCTCGAGAAGATAAGTCACCGTTTCTATTCCCCTGTGAGGGTGCCACGGAAAACCCGCGATGTAATCCTCTACTTTGTTTGAGCCAAAGTGGTCGAGAAGAAGAAATGGGTCTGTGAACTTTGCGGTTGAGGTACCACCAAACACCCTTTTAAGTCTTACACCAGCGCCTTCAAGCGTTTCATAAGCCTTTAAAACCAAACCCACTTTTCTAGTACGCTCAAGCGTCATTGTGTCTCACGTAATATATAGCAAAACTGTCATCAAAAAGCTTTTTGCCATTTAATGGCGTAATCACCACCCTAATCATCAAGTTTTAACCTTCCAGACCAAACCATAAGCTGTGTAAGCGTTTTCCAGTTTTGCGACTTCGCGTAAAGCTCGTCGAGAATCTTTTGCGCCTCATCTTTTCTTTTTACTCTGAGAAGCGATATCGCCCTCCAGTACTTTAGTTCGTCAAGCTCGGCAAATTTCACACTCTCTTCGTACGCTTTGAGCGACTCATCGTATTTGCCTTCTAGCAAAAGCTGTTCGCCTTTATCAGCCCATTCGTATGCTCTTTTCAGTTTTATGAGGCGTATGAGCTCCTCAACAGGGTTCGGATGATCCTCCACTCTCAATTCAAGAACACGACCCATCCAAGCGTTTGGGTAAACCGTGGGTTCGACTATAAGTATGGCGGCAGACTGGCTTCCTCTGATGTCACCTCCCGCTCGTTCTGCGGCCAAAAGAGTTTGCGCAAGCCTTTCGGCAAACGGCAGTGACAAATTCGCTTGATAAGCGTCCTTCATCGCGCCCCAGATCGTGTCATTTGACATAAGATTTGCTTGCACACTAAACCCTTCACCAGTTGCATGGCCTGCCCAAGGTATACACTCTTTACCCGTGTGCACCGCGACGTTGCCCCTAGAGTCAACCATAGCCACTTGTCTTAGCTCTCGCATGGGGTCAATCGAAAGTAGCGAGTTGAGCGCATCAGCGGCACTTTTTCCTGAGCTCATTAGTTCTAGACCCAAAGCACCATAGCTAGGTTCTGCGAAAGACTGTGTTGCCACAGCGCCCACTCCAGCGCGCGCCCAAGTGACTACAGAACCCACAGAAAAATAGTGAGACTGCACTGCAACACCCAATAGCCCCGTGGACTTGTCGCGCGCGACAATGGAATAAGTCATACACACTCTTTAAGAGAACTTCCTAATATCCTTTTGTTTGAGGTGAACAAAACAAAGGAGCGCCGAAAAAGCCGCAACCGCACACCAAGCGTAAAAAGGTTCAAAAAACTGCATGCTCGAAGGTCCTACAAAAGAAGAAAGGGAGCGACCTAGAGAGCTTGATGAGAAGTAGTAACCCTGATACCTTCCTCTGTTTCCCTCCTTAGAAAGTTGCGCCACGATCGTTTGCATGGGAACGGCAAGAAGAATTTCGCCCAGTGTGGAAACGACAACCGCGAGCTCCAGCTCAAAAAAGTTGTGAGAAAACGCGACCACCAAGTACGCCAAAGACGTGAGTAGCATCGCTATTGAAGGAGATAGGAAAAGCGATTTGTCGATTAGCTTCATAAGTGGTAGTTGTAACAAAACAATCTCAAGTCCGTTCGTGGTAAAAAGAAGTCCTATTTGAGAATTTGTCAAATGAACGTAACTTGCCGCATAAAGAGAAAGCGTGGTATAGGTATACCCATTCACAAAAAACGAAAGAAACACCACAACAAACAAAGAAAGGTGATTCGCTCCCTTTTTTTGTTCGAAAAATTCGATCTTTGGAACGTCACGCACACGGTAAAGCGCGAAAAAAGTTGCGAAAAGCGCGCAAAAAGAGCTAAACACGAACACATAAGCGTAACCCAAAGAATCCGCAAGATAACCTCCTACAGCAGGACCAAAGCCAAATCCCAAGTTTCCTCCCATGGTCAGAAGTGAAAAGCCCTTGCTCATTTTCGCTCTTTCTTTTAGCGAGGCGATTAAAGAAGAAGTTGCGGGGTTCGAAAAACCGCGAAAAAGCGAAAAAACTGGGTAGAGAGTGACGAGAATGTAAACAGGTGACTTTGTGAAAATCAGATATCCAGTTAAGGAAGAGGAAATGAAGGAACACGCGTAACCCGTGAGCATAACACGCTTTGCGCCAAAGCGGTCGGTCAAATGCCCTCCCAAAATTTGGCTTAAGAAAGTGGCAAAACCAGAAGCCAAGTAAACCACACCGATTGAGCCTAAAGCGAGCCTTCTTACCACATCCAAATAAATCGCAAAGAAAGGCATTGTCGCACTCCACCCCAAAGAGTTTACAGTTCTTAAAACAAAGGTTGTGCTCACGACGTCTTGCTGTTTCATCGCTCGAAAAGCTCGTGAACAAGAATAAGCGTAACTATTCTGTAAAATGAGGTTTCACTTTTTGCGCCAAGATTTTTAGCGCACGAATTGAATTTACTCCGAGTGGCAAGCCGTAGCAAACATGCGTCACACCACTTTTAAACATTTTAAAAGTTTGCTCTACAATTTCCGATGCGTTACCAAACGCGCAAAAGTTTTCCAACACTTCGTCGATGTTAAAAGCCTCCTGTGTGATCCCAGCGAAGCTCAACATCGGAGACCCGTCCACCAGTTTCGGAAGGTACTTAGCGAGCGTGCGAATCGCAAGCTTACGCGCACGCTTTCGCTCACTTTCTTCCTCGACGACAACGCAAAACGGTCTAGCCACGAGCTCTTTTGCGCCCTTCGGCGAACCCTTTTTCATGGCGTCGAGAACCACGCTCACATAAGAGGGGTTCCAAAGGTTGTCCACGACGATTCCGTCGACAATTTCAAAAGAGCACAAAAGCGAAATTGTGCGCGGACCACTAGAGCCTCCGTAAATCACTGGCCTTCCGCTGTATCGAAACCTGAGCGCTCTTCCTTTTGGAAGCGAGTAAACTTTACCTTGGTATCCTTTTTTCGATTTAGAAAAAAGAGCTTTTAGAATTTCGAGCGTGTCAACCAAAGCTTGCAAGCGGTTCTTTGGGCTTTGTGAAACGCTTTCGTAAAAAGCGCCTCGTGAAATTCCGAGCAACGCTCTTCCCTTTGTCACTTCGTTTAAAACAAGCGCGTTTGCGCCTGTATAAAGCGGGTGGACAAAAGCGCACGGAACGGTCACGACGCCTATTCTCACTTTTTTCGAAAAGGGCGCTAAAAGAAAGCTCGTCGACCAAGCGGGTTTGAAACCCAAGTGTTCGTAAAGCTGTAACGAGAAAAACTCGTGCTCTTCTAGAATTTTTAGCGCCTTAAGATAAAACGCAAAGACGCGGTCACCCTCAAGCGCCACGCTAAACTTCATAAGCGTATAAACACAAATTCACAAAAAGGTTTAACTTTTTGTGGTGTTTTTTATGTGTTTTGAGTGACCAAGGTTTTCCTACCGTAATGGGCAAAATCGTGGATTATTTGGTGATGCTTCTTGCGTTTATAACTTTGGTCGCTCTCATCTTTGGTGTTTACAAGCTTTCGCTCGACCTCTTTAACATTTTGAACGCAAGCACTTTCGATATTGGCGCAAAGAACTTTGTGATCGACACACTCACAGTTTTCGTGGTTTTGGAGCTAATGCTGGGTTTTTTGCAGTACCACGGAAAGAACAGAATTTCTCCTTCGTACATAATTGACGCCGGAATCTTCTTTGTTACAAGAGAGCTAATGATTGAGCTGTACGCTGGTAACACAACGCCTTTAACGTTTGTTTCATTTGCAGCGATTATAGGCGTTTTGGGACTTGTCAGAGCGGTTCTCACCAAAATTTCTCCCACTTAACACTTATGAGCAACTTCGTAGTATGGTTGTGGTATGTCGTACCATGTTGCCGCTTACCTTCTTATCAACGCAGACGTTGGACACGAAAGTGAAGTGCAAAGAGAGATTCAAGCCGTGGAGTTTGTAAAAAGAGTGGACGCTGTGTATGGCGTTTACGACCTTGTGGTTTATTTGGAAGCGCCAAATCAAGAAAAGCTCACAGAAGCGGTAAGCCGAATTAGAAAGCTAAACCACATTCACTCCACGCTCACGATGTTTGTCGTAGAAAACAAGTGATCCACTTTGGGTTGGGTTTACAACGCTGGTAGGGGTCTTGTTATAGCTGGCATAATCACGCTAATCGAAGCCGCGCTTGCGTACTCCAAGCTGATCGATGGTGACCCAAACCTTCTTGGTGAGTATTCTTACTTGTTTTTGCTGATAGGCGTGATCGTGATCGCGCTTTCGATGAAATTCGACTTTGGTGACAAAAAGGTTTGATCTTGTTTACAAGCGCTTTGTGAACCACTTCTGACCTCTCCCCAAAAGGCGAGGGCTCCGAGTGTCTTAAGTCACCACATTTAATAGGTGCTACTCGGTTGTGGTTCACGATGAAAGACAGAGGTCTTTTGATCGTCGAAATGGTGCTTACCACTTCGCTATGTTCAAAGCACCGTTCAAATTCGAATGGAGTTTTTGCCCTTTAGCACAGTTAACCACTCCACTTGAACGTCTTTCGACTTCAACACCGTAAACGCACAGAAACGCGACGTGTTGTATTCAACAACTTCGTACACTCTGATTCCGTGCTCCTGCGCTTTGAACTCTATTGAGTTTGCGGTAGCACCACATCTTCACAGTGAACTTATCACTTTCGGTTGAGCGATGCTGAATAGTTAACCAAGTAGACCTTCGACACTCCAAATGTAGCGTTTTGACTGAGACGCCGAGTTTCTACAGGTGTAGAAGCCCATTTTTGAGCTTCCTCAACAAACTTCTCCTTTTACCTGTTGAATTCTTCATGAGCGTCCTATTCACCGATGTTTTTTACCCTGTCGGCGGACGACTGGACTTCAGCTTCTCAAGATATAAAGTAGTCCTCTTTGCACCTTTGTAGAGCAACCAAGTGCCATCATGAACGAATAAGCTAAAACATTTATATCCACGTCAATTGACGCGGTCTTTTTTCTTGGGAATTCCTTTGTATTGACTTTCCCCCTATACTCCTTTTGCCAGCCTTAGTTTGCTCAACTCCGACTTCTACTGGGATTGAAGCGTACCACGCGTTTCTTGTGTCGTCGAAGTATATCTCTAACCTCCCTTGTTTTCCGTACTACCTTAGTCTACCGACGAGCTCAATTTTCATGTCGAAATCTTTGAGGAATGGTTCACTCTCCTCCTCATCCACTTCGTAGCGGTCGTTTCTCTAGTAGCAACCTCCTCTTCCCTTGTTCTTCGTCCTCCAGTATCCAAACGAAGACACCCTAATGACGTGAGACTTGCCAAGCTTCTTTAGTTTGAGAATAAGGATAACTACGCTCCGACTGCCTAGTCGATGTTCACCTTCAGCACGCGCTTGTACTTCTCGCAGTATTTGGCACAAGCTACTTCGAGCTCCATTTTCTGGCCGCCGAAGAACTGCTACGTCCTTTCATAGTTGATCTCATTGAACGGCTTGGCTGAGATGTCGGCGAGCCGCCTAAGCTTCCTCCTCTGGAAGCCGTATAGGCAACAGGCGGACAACATTAGTCCTCCTGTTCGTGTATTCCACTTCGTGGATACCCTCCTTCGGTATTGCGGAAGTCGGCGCCCGCTCCTCGTCCTCTTTTTCAAGAAGTTGACTGGGAGGATCTCTCTCGGGAGTAGATCGGAAAAGCTTTTTTTAGCTTGCCCTAGAAGGGGCTAGGCTTGTCCCGTTTGTTATAATTTTAGTTCACCCTTTTTACAGGGTTTTTATCGATCACTACGCCGTCAAAGCCAGTGTCAAAAGACGCAATGTTGCCAATTCCAAGCTCTTCCAAAACCGCTAGGCTTACGCAGTCTGTAAAACTAAGCTTACGGCTATGAAAAACTTGAAAATAGCTCCAAGCCCTCTCGAAATCCTTGCTGGTCACATGGTGCATGTTAATACAACCCTTGTGAACCTGCTCTAATAGTGCGTTGCCAACGCTTACTGCATACTTTGGCCCACCTCGAATAAGCACAAGCGTAACAAGCTCGTCGAAAATATAGTCTGTGATCAAGGGTTTACCGTACTCGCCATCATCTATTTTCCGTATAATTTCTAATGCCTTCTTGTGGTTGTAATCAGAGTTGTTGAGGAATGAAAATATAAATGATGTGTCAAGCAGAATCAATCGTAGCACCGTATATGATTTTGTCGATATCACTAGGCTCGCTCTTACCCAAATCTGTGATCAAGTGTGAGAGCGATTCCATAAGGCTCGTCTTCGTGCTACTGTTCTTTCCCTCATAACAGGAGATAAGAAAGCTAATTGTCTCGCTGAGAGATATTTTTTCCCCTCTTTCACTTTGGAGTTCACCCGCTATCTTAAGCAACTTCTTTTTAACATCCTTCGAGACCTTGATTAATTCACTCATAATAACTTTATAGTATACCTAGTATATAAAATCTTTTAGGTATACTTATGAGTGGCCGAATTCCGTGTGATCGACGGTGCCCAGATAAGCCTTAAGCGGTGGGCGCCACGAATTCGATTTGGAAACCCGTGAAACTCACCGCGCATTCAGCTTTTTCAAGAATTTAAACTCGTAAGGAACAAAAAGAGGTTCGAGTTCAGCTGGCGGTGCTATTAAACGCTTTTGGCTTAAGTCTCAGAAAGACTTGTTTATTTTCGTTGCTTTCAGAGTCTCAAAGTCGAGTGTAGGGGTGTGGACTCAGTTGAAGCAAAATTGGGCTCTGATTCAAAGCCTTGTGAATGCTCAATCATAGCGGTTGACCTATTGTAAAGTGCGGTACCACCCTACGTTTGAGCCGCTCTCGACCGCTTAAGGCAACCTATTGCTTTGGTGCCTTACGCGAATCACGCAAAACTCAGTTTCCTATAGAAGTTGAGAAGTGGCAGGGTAACCCGTGATTCTCACAGTGAGCATGGTGGCAAGAGGCTGTTGTTCTAGCTTCAAAAGCCACGCGCACCTTTGGGAAGCTCTTTTGAGTACTTCAATGATAAACGGCGTTTTGCAACACTCAAAGAACGCTATTCGAACTCCTCGAGTTTTTGAAGGCTTTCATTCATCGCTACACAAGCTAAGATGATTCGCATGAAGGTTTATCCAGACAGGTTAAATCCCCGCTCTTCAAAGACGAAGTTTTGAAAACTTTATCAAAAAGCACTAAAATAGGTGTGCGAGCTATCTTAGTGACCTGTTTTGGAAATCAAAAGCGTCGCGGTGCTTGGCGCAGGCGAGATGGGCCACGGAATTGCGCAAGTTTTTGCCCAGGCTGGTTTTGACGTTCGCTTAATGGACAAATATCCTGAAGCGCTTGAGCGCGCAAAGCAAAGGATTCAAGAAAGCCTAACCAAGCTATCAGAAAGAGGGAGAATCAAGAAAGAGGAGGCTCAGATTGCTTACGCGAGAATCGTTTTCACACAAAGCGTTGAGCAAGCGGTGAGCGGTGTTCAGCTTGTGATAGAAGCTGTGCCAGAAAAACTCGAAATCAAAAGCGCTGTTTTAAAACACGCGGACAAGTTTGCACCGAAAGACGCGGTTTTCGCGTCCAACACTTCTAACATAAGAATCACTACACTAGCACGAGTGACTTCAAGGGCTGAAAGGTTTGTGGGTTTGCACTTCTTTAATCCGCCTGTTATAATGAAGCTTGTTGAGGTAACACCCGCAGACACAACCGACCCGTCGATCGTCGATGAAATGGTCGAGCTTTGTAAAAAAATAGGAAAAACTCCTGTAAGGCTTAAGAAGGACTCGCCAGGCTTTATCGTAAACAGAATAAACGCGGCTGACATGCTGTTTTTCTGTCTTGTTTTGGACAAAGGCGTTGCAAAACCCGAAGAGGTTGACTCTTATATCAGGTCGCAGGGACTTCCAATGGGACCATACGAGCTTTTGGACTTTGTAGGACTAGACATAGCGCACGATTCGCTACTCTACCTTTCTCAGGAGCTTTCAGAGGACTACTCAAAGTGCAAAACTATTAAAGAGCTTTACGAGAAGGGAGCGCTTGGTAAAAAGAGTGGAAGGGGGTTTTACGACTGGTCAAGCGGCAAACCATCAATTCCAAGCGCAAAACCCACAGACAAGCTGACACTTTTAGACATTTTTGCGATCGAAATAAACGAAGCGGTAAAGCTTATCGAAGAGGGTGTGGCAACGCCTGAAGACATCGAAACTGCGGTGAAGCTTGGAATGAACCGTCCGTTTGGCCCAATAAGCGTGGCAAAAAGCTTTACTTCTTTGGAAGTAAGGCAAAAGCTCGAAGAGCTTTCGCAGAAATTCGAGTGTAAAGTTTTTTACCCTACACGCTCAATAAGAGAAGGAAAATTAAGGGAAGTGATAGAAGGAAGGGTCGAAGGCGCGCAAAAGTCCTCTCAAAAAGTTTACGTCGAAAAGAAAGGAAAAGTCGCAAAACTTTTGATAAACAAACCTCCTCTTAACACCATAGATTCAGAGGTTTTGGACGCGCTTGAAAAATCGCTCGAAGAGCTTTCACACGACAAAGAAATCAGGGTTTTGCTAGTGACCGGAGCTGGTGACACCTTTTCCGCAGGCGCCGAGCTTTCGCAGTTCTTTCGTAACTCGGTTGAATTTTCGAGTTTTGCAAGAAAGGGCGAAAGAGTGTTCAGAAGATTGAGCGAGCTACCATTTTTGACGGTTGCTTTCGTCAAAAAGTACGCGCTAGGCGGTGCGCTCGAACTTGCGCTGTGGTGCGATCTTAGGCTGGCCACGCCCGAATCGCAAATGGGCTTTCCAGAAGTTACGCTCGGGCTTATTCCAGCGTGGAGCGGAACTCAGAGGCTTGCAAGGCTTATCGGCGTTTCGAGGGCGAGCGAGCTCATCCTTACCGGAAAAAGAATAAGCGCAAAACAAGCGTACGAATGGGGGCTTGTGAACGCGCTTGTCGAAGACGAAGCGAGTGTAATAAAGTTTGCGGAAGAGCTTGCACAAAAGCTCGCGCCGATCTCTGTGATGCTCGCAAAGACGCTTCTTAACAAAGGAACAGAAGCTCCTAGTGACATAGGGCTTGAGCTTGAGGCAATGGCCGCAGGACTTCTCTTTAGCACGGAGGACTTAAAAGAGGGAATTTCCGCGTTTTTGCAAAAAAGACAACCCGAGTTTAGGGGTGTTTAAAATGGAGCTACAAGAAGTTTATCTTGTTGACTACTTGAGAACCGCCTTTACTCGTGCAAAACCCGATGAGCCTTCTCGCGATTTGTTCAACTCTATACGAATGGATCAGGCGCTTGCGCTTCTCTACTCAACGCTCGTTCACAGAAATGGCGTGAACGCTCAAGAGATAGACGACGTGATAACAGGCTGTGCGCTTCAAGTGGACGAAAACTGGCTTTTTGGGGGAAGGCATCCAGTGCTTCTTGCGGACTTTCCGGTAAGCGTACCAGCGCAAGCGATCGACCGGCAGTGCGCTTCTTCTATGAACGCGATCACAAGTGGTGCGCTTGAGATCATGTCTGGACACGCGGGAATTGTTCTTGCAGGCGGAATGGAGCACATGACACACGTTCCGATGGTTGACAACAAACACATTTCACCCAACATGAGGCTTCTTGTCAGACCTGAGTACTTGAAGTTTCAAATGAACGTGGGCTACTTTATGGGGCTTACCGCGGAAAAGCTTGCCGAAGTTGAAGGGTTCACAAGAGAGGAAATGGACAGGTATAGCGTTGAATCGCACAGAAGAACCGCACGCTCGTACGACGAAGGTTACTTTAAACACGAAATTTTGCCAATAAGGGTCGAAGTTGACGGGGAAGAAAAAGTGGTGGAGCAAGATCAGAGCTTAAGGCGCGACACTTCACTTGAAAAGCTGAGCGCGCTTCCTCCCGCTTTTAAAGAGGGAGGAAAAATCACCGCAGGAAATTCCTCGCCCATGAACACCGGCGCGTCCGCTGTGCTTCTAATGTCAAAGGCAAAAGTTGAGCAATATGGTTTAAAACCTCTTGCAAGAATTCTTGGCTTTGGGTGGGCTGGCGTTGAGCCGAGTCTCATGGGAAAAGGCCCAGTTCCCGCAACCAAAAAGGCGCTTCAAAGGCTAGCGCTCAAAATTGAGGACATCGACTTGTGGGAAATAAACGAAGCGTTTGCGGTAGTTGTGCTTTACGCGATGCGCGAGCTTGGCTTGGAGCACTCAAAAGTGAACGCGCACGGTGGAGCGATCGCGATCGGCCATCCGCTTGGTGCGACCGGCGCAAGACTTGTCGGAACACTCGCAAGGCAACTCGTTTTGCATGATAAAAGGCTAGGCGTCGCCACGCTTTGTGTCGGAGGGGGACAAGGGTTTACCACGGTCATCGAGAAATTCTAAGGAAGCGCGGCATTCTTTGTTCGTACTCTCTTATTTTATCTTCGTAAAAGGAGAGAGTGTACCCCACTTCGTCCAACCCTTTAACAAGCCTTTCTCTTATGTGTGGCTCCATTTCAAACTTGAAAACCTCTTTTTCGTAAGAAACAAGCTGGGATTCCAAGTCCACTGTGAGAATGAGATTTCCTTGTTTTGCGCGCTCTCGTAGCTTGTTCACAGAGCTATCGTCTAGCCTTACGCAAACGAGCGCGTTTTTTGATGCGTTTGTGTAAAAGATATCGCCAAAAGAGCTGGCGATCACGCAGTCTATCCCGAAGTCCTTGAGCGCCCATACCGCATTTTCACGCGATGAACCAATGCCAAAGTTTTTACCAGCGACGAGTATTTTTGCTCCAGAGTACTCGGGTTTGTCTAGCACAAAAGAGCCTGTGAGCTTTCCGCTATCGTCGTAGCGCCAGCGATAAAAAAGGTATTTGCCAAGACCCTTCTTTTCTACAAGTTTGAGAAACTGCGCTGGAATAATTTGGTCGGTGTCTACGTCGTCTGCGTCAAGCGGCACAGCCTTTCCTGTGATTCTGTTTATAGGTTCAGGCACCAAGTTCCACCTCTTCAAGCTCCCTTACGTCCACAAAATGTCCGTAAATCGCCGCAGCCGCTGCCATTGGAGGGCTTACCAAGTGTGTCCTTCCACCAGGTCCTTGTCTGTTTTCAAAGTTTCTGTTAGAAGTGCTCGCACACCTTTCTCCTGGTAAAAGCCTGTCTTCGTTCATCCCAAGACAAAGGCTACAACCCGAGTTTCTCCATTCGAAACCCGCTTCTATGAATATCTTGTGCAAACCGAGCGCTTCAGCTCTTCTCTTTACAGACTGCGAGCCTGGGACAACCATCGCCCTTACGCCTTTCGCGACCTTTCTTCCTTTGACAATTTTTGCTGCTTCTATCAAATCCGAAAGCTTTGCGTTTGTGCAAGAGCCTATGAAAACTCGGTCGACTTTGATGTCGGTGATTTTCATTCCAGGCGTGAGCGCCATGTACTTTAGCGCGCGCTCAATCGCAAGCCTTTCGCTTTGTGTTCGAGCGTCAGAGGGTGATGGAACGCGTTCTGTCACGCCGACACACATAGCGGGATTTGTGCCCCAAGTGACCTGGGGCTCAAGCGAGCTTACATCAAACGTATAGCGTGCGTCAAACTTTGCGTCACCGTCTGTTTTGAGCGTGCGCCAATACTTTAACGCCTCTTCCCAATCTTCACCCTTTGGCGCATAAGCTCTACCTCGTAAATATTCAAACACTTTTTCGTCTGGAGAAATTATCGCGGTCCTTGCTCCTCCTTCGATCGACATGTTGGTGAGCGTCATTCTTTGTTCCACACTGAAAGAGCGCACAGTCTCACCACTAAACTCCACTGCGTGACCAATCGCGCCACCTACGCCAATGTTTCGAATTATCCAAAGGATAACGTCTTTTGCTGTAACGCCTTTCTGCAAGGAGCCGGTGATTCTGATCTCCATTTCTTTCGGTTTCTTCACCCATAGCGTTTGTGTTGCGAAGACGTGCTCCGCTTCGCTTGTTCCAATTCCCAAAGCGAGAGAGCCAAAAGCGCCGTGTGTTGCGGTGTGGCTGTCTCCGCAAACAAGCGTCACACCGGGTAGTGTTATTCCGAGTTCAGGTCCTATAACGTGCACGATTCCTTGCTCAGCACTATAGTAGTCAAAAAGCGTTATTCCGAATCTTTGCGCATTTTCTTTGAGCAAAGCCATTTGCGTCGCAGAAAGCTCGTCTTTTACAGGAAGGCTTCTGTCACTTGTGGGAACGTTGTGGTCCATCACCGCAAAGGTGAGCTCTGGCCTTCTCACACTTCGGTTCGTCTTGCGAAGAGCTTCGAACGCAAGTGGCGAAGTCACTTCGTGAGTTATATGCCGATCTATGTAAAGTAGCGACTGGCCCACTTGATCCCTTGCAATCTCGTGCGCCTCCCAAATTTTGGAAAATACCGTAGAGCCCATGCCTAAACCCCTCCGTCAACGTAAAGCACGCGCGCATCGAGGATTTGTGCGCCAAACTTTTTTCGTAAATCCCACACAAAACCTCTTGCGTGCGAGCCGCTTTTCAGAGTGATCAAGAGTTCCGCGTCCCCTTTTACGAAATTCACCCTTTCCACAAAATCATATGTCAAAGCATCCTTAATAATATTTTGGTAAAGCTGTGCTTGCTTTAGTTTCAAAAAAACAAGCGCTTTTTTGTCAGAAATAAGAGAAAGCTTTTCTAGCGAAACTTTGTAGCCGTGTTTTTGTAGAATTCTAAACAAGCTCTCTTTGTCCACCACACCTTCTTGCGTTGCGATTTCGCTTAGCACAAAAGAAAGCTCTTTTGCCGGTTGTCCATTGAGTAGCCAAGTGATAAGGTTTGAGCCAACGTACGGACTAATCACAAACAGAGGAGAGGCAAAATCGAACAAAAGCTTCTTTTTTGGGATATAACCCTCCGCGTTTTTAACGCTTAGCGCTTGATGAACGCCCGCTCTGATCGACCTTGCCTCATTTGAAAGTGGGTGGCGCCAAGGTAAGGGTATTCCTGTGATTTTGCAAAATCTGTCGTAAAGGCTTTTTAGTTCTTCTCTTTTCACACAAGTTGGAATGTTGTGAACGTCTTCGAGCGCGCTCACCACTTCGTAAAGGTCCGCAATTCCGTTTCTGTCACCAATTCCCATGACCGTTGTGTGTAGCTCTTCGACGCCTACAAGCGCGGCTTCGACGGTGTTTGCGGAAGCGTACCCGTAGTCGTTGTGAAAGTGTGCGGCAAGAGGTGCGTTGGTGTCTCTTTTTAAACTCTGAAAGAAGCTAGAGGCAAGCCTTGGTGTGAGTAAGCCTGCGGTGTCTGGCACGCTGATTAGGGTGTAGCCTGAAAGGTGTAGCTTTTTTATCGCGTAAACCAAAGAGCGGTAGCCCTCTATTCCCTCTTCTAAGTAAACACGCGAAGCGTCCTCGAGTGTTGCGCGGGTGTATGTGTGACCTGCGGTCTTCACCATCTCTAAACACTCAAGCAACTTGTTCAACGCGTCCTCTTTGGTGATACCGTGTAGCTTTTGCTTTCTGTGTAGCTCGCTAAAACCGATGTAAAACGCGTAGCCGTCGGCGTCTAGGCTTAAAGCGTTGGCTACGTCTTCTTTATACGCCCTTGCGTGTAGAACGCAAAGCACACCCAAATCTCTTGATTTAAGAATTAACGACCTTGCGTGCTCTTTACTAGTTCGTGGTGGATAGGGAAGGGTGAGCTCTATGCGCTTTAAACCAGCGTTTGCGAGCAACTCCAAAACTTCGAGTTTTTGCTCAAAACCAAGAAATTTGAAAAGCTCACCTTCACGCAAAGTTGTGTCCAGGATGTGCATGTTAATCCACGAAATTAGCAAATTGGTGACTAATATCGTTATCGCTTGCGAATTCCTGTGTATTTTTTGCGATATGTGCTAAAGAAAGCGAATTTTGTTTTTTATTTGCGAAAATTAATTAAAAAAGCAATGAAAATTACGAGTTTCGTCAACAATTTTGAAGAGCTCAAGAAACGCTCAACCCAAAGTCTCAAAATTTACTAACCAACCTTTATACTGTCAAGCTTCGCACTTCCCGCCAACCAGACACAATCCGAGCTTCTAACGCTTTTCAAGCTCTACCATGTAATCCACGATAAGAGAAGGTATGTCGACTCCTGTTGCAGGAACGGTGTTTTTGAATTCGGTTGTCGCGTTCACTTCGTGCACCACAAGTCCGTCGTTTGTTTCCATAAGGTCAACTCCAACGATTTCTCCCCCTACAGCTTCTGCGGCTTTTATCGAAAGCTCGTTTAGCTCATCGCTGATTGAGCACGCTTCGGCCTTTCCGCCACGTGCGGTGTTAGTTCGCCATTCAGAAGGTGCCGAATACCTGTAAATCGCGGCCACGGTTTTTCCTCCCACCACAAAGCTTCTTATATCGCGCGGTGGTCTTTTCACGTACTCTTGTATGTAGTATACTTGGTAAACGGGATACATGTACTCCCTGTGCTCAATTAGCGCCTTAGCGGAAAACTCGTCGCTCAACAAAGCTGAAAGCCTGCCCCAGCTTCCCACGACTGGCTTTAAAACCACAGGATATCCGAGTTGCTTTATCGCTTCAAGCGCTGAGTCTACGGAAAAGGCGAGTTTCGTTTTTGGCGTGGGCACACCTTTTTTGATCAAAGCAAGAGTGCAAAAAAGCTTGTTGGAAGAGATATACGTAGCGTGAAAGCTGTTCACAACCCTGTGCCCCAAAGATTCAAGAAGCGCTGTTGAGTGAAGGTTTCTGTAGTGACCCACACAACGCTGTAGCACAAGCCGCTCTTTGACGCTAGAGCTCAGCGTGTCAAACACACACTCTTTAAGGTCAACAAGAGAAACGCTGACGCCTTTGCTTCGTGCGGCATCGAGTATCGCTTTTTCTTCCCACCTTATTAAGTCAAAAAGAATTGAAAAAGAAGGTGGTATTTCACTCGCCCCAGTCTTCTTCGACTTCAAGCGGCTGCACGCTCAAAGTGCCAGTGTTGTCCACGACCACCATGTAGGGCGCGCCGCACTCTTTGCAACTCACAACTTCACCATTTATAGCGTCTTGTGGGACGCTGAGCTGTGCATTACACTCTAAGCAGTTCATAGCCATCAAACTATAATGGTAGCACAAGTATAAAACGTTATTCGTACAAAATTAGCGAATTGTTCTGAGAATAATCGACGTATTAGTGTCAATAACGCCAGGAATTCGACGAATTTCTTCTATTACTCTGTTTATTTCTGCGATATTCGTACCAATTATCACGGCAATGATATCAAACTCGCCCGTAGTCTCGTACACCACTTCTACGCCGTTCATCTCCTTTATCTTTTGGCTTACTTCCGACGTTGGGACTGACGGATTAATCGAAACAAAGGTTATTGCGCGCATGTTCTGCGTTTCGGCTAGCTCCACAGTAAACTTTTTAATCACACCAGACTTTACCAGGTTCGCAACGCGTCTTCTTACAGCGGATTCAGAAAGTCCAACTCTGCTAGCGATTTCAACGAAAGGAAGTCTTGAATCCTGCTTTAATAGCTCTAGTATTTTTTGGTCTAAACTATCCAGCTTTTTACACCATGCATAAAAATAGAAGTGTCAATAAAAACTTTAACCAAAACTTAGAGTCTCAGAATTTCTTCAGGCTCTTTTGGTACTATGTTTCTTGAAACCACGATGATTCCAAGACCCGAACAAATTCTGTACGCATCATCGTCGATATAAGCAGCTATCAAAATCTTGTTCACTTGACCAAGCTTTTTTTCTGCCCATGTTGCCTTTTTGGAGAACATAAGAACGTCTTCCCTTTTTGCAAAGCTTTTTACTTCTATCAGAAACTTTTGGCCATTTGAGGCGTAAGCGTCAAACTCAACATTTTCGGGATGGCCATAAACTTCTCCAACATCATCCCACATTATCAACCTTTTAACTTCCTTTATTTCAACACCAGCCACTACGCTCAAAGTTTGCCTGATAACGTCTTCAAAACCTCTGCCAAGCCTTCCTCCTAATGCGGAAACTTCCACGCGAAGGCTTGTCATCTCTTTTATCAGCGCTTCGAACCTCTTGTCCACTTGCTGGAAGCGTTCGTTCATCTCTTTTATCAGCGCTTCGAACCTCTTGTCCACTTGCTGGAAGCGTTCGTTCATCTCTTTTATCAGCGCTTCGAACCTCTTGTCCATCGCCTCAAACATTTTGTTGGAATCTTCCCTAAACTGCCTTAATTCGTCGAGCATTTGTTTGATTTCAGCGGGTAAAATTATTTCTAGGATTATTCGCCGTAGCTCTTCGTCAG
>Ga0208549_100036_pt1 | contig 70443 bp, 70 predicted proteins | sample BED_host_MetaG_FD_187135 | JGI IMG/M metagenome (GOLD analysis project Ga0208549, IMG submission 187135) | Hot spring microbial mat communities from Yellowstone National Park, Wyoming, USA - BED_host_MetaG (SPAdes) (version 2) | ecosystem: Environmental > Aquatic > Thermal springs > Hot (42-90C)... | reverse complement strand
GTTTTCGAACTAAAAGCAGGATTGACCAGAACCAATTTCTTTCCGTACTTCTCCATCTGGTACCGTATCGTCTCTTTTAGCTCGTGAAATGTGACGTCATGAAGCCTCATCCTTCGAAGAGACTTACCTTGGTCAACTCCTTAGACTTCCTGGCTATTGACTCAAACCTCTACTCCCTGGACGCCTAAGACGGGGAGAAATTCGTGACGGTTTCCCTGAAGGGGTTATACAGTTTGAAGTGCGGTATGGAGGTGAAGAGGGGTAGGGTACAGTCCTTTGCCTCAAAGCACGGTAGGAAGGAGTTAATGAGGAAGTATTCTCGTTGTGAGAAAAACCGCGTTAGGGATTACGTGCGCAAGTTCGTTAATGAATTGCTGGAGATGTATCCCTTTACGCTGTTTGTTGTAGAAAAATTAGATAAGCAAGGGATGTTTAAGGGGGCTAACGAATCCCTCTCTAAGAAAGTGTCTAGGACTGTTTGGAGGGCTATTCACCGCGTCCTGAAGTATAAAGCACTGCTATGCTGCTCCCTTGTAAAGGAAGTGAACCCTTACCTCACGTCTAAGTCCTGCCCCAGGTGTGGACGGGTTTCCCGAAGGATCGGCTTGACTTTCACTTGTGGGGGGTGCGGGTTCACCCTGGACAGGCAACTGAACGCTTCCCTCAACATCTACCTCAAGGTGTGCGGGTTTCCTCAACGGATAGTAACACTCCGTTGGGTTGGGGTTATCCCGCTAAAGGGGCGGAGAAGGAGGAACGAGTTACCTCGCGACTTTGGTGAAGCCGAAGGGCTGAGGATTGATATCAAATATTATGAAATCCTATGAAGCCCAACCCCCTTATCCCGAGCAACTTTCACTTGGAAAAACATAATTACCTCTAAGTATCACGTTAGGTTGGTGCACGAAGAAGTGGAAGAGGACTGGGAAGAGGAGGAGTGGGAGGAAGAGGACTGGGAAGAGGAGGAGTGGGAGGAAGAGGACTGGGAAGAGGAGGAGTGGTAAGTTAACGGTTTTTGATTCTGGCAACAATTAATCACGCGTTTCTCTTGGGTGAATAGAATGAGGGTGGCGGTGATGGATTATGACTTGTGTAAGCCCTCTAAGTGTCATATCGAGTGTGTCAACTTCTGCCCTGTTAATAGATCCGGGACAATTGCTATAGAGATCTCTGATAAAGCCAAAGGAAAACCTGTGATTTATGAGGAAACCTGTATAGGATGTGGAATTTGTGTGAGGAAATGCCCATTCGAGGCTATATCCATAGTGAATGTTCCAGATCAGTATGAGAGGGAAGTCCTTCATAGACACGGGGTCAATGGTTTTAAGCTCTATGGCATACCCACACCTAAGCGCGGTAAGATCCTGGGCTTAATAGGCAAGAATGGAAGCGGCAAGACCACGATCCTGAGAATATTGAGCGGTGAAATAGTGCCTAACCTTGGCGAAGTGGAACACGAAGCTTCCCGTGACAAGGTCCTCTCGAAATTTAAAGGGAGAGAAATCTACGATTATTTTAATCAATTATACTTTAAAAAACTTAAAGTAGTTCATAAAATTCAATATATTGAACTAGTAGGCAGAGTGCTTAAAGGCAGAGTCTCAGAACTCATGAAGAGGGCTGACGAGAGGGGAAGACTGGATGAGCTGAAATCCATGCTCGGTATGGAAACTTTCTGGGAGAAGGAGGTGTCAACGCTGAGCGGAGGAGAGCTTCAGAAGCTCCTGATCGCTGCTGCCTTAGCCAAGGAGGCCGACGTTTACGTGTTCGACGAACCCTCCTCCTACTTAGACGTAAGGGAGAGACTTAATATGGCACTAGCGATCAGGGAGATGACTAAGGATAAATTCGTCGTGGTGGTGGAGCACGACCTCATCGTGCTAGACTACCTTACGGATCTAGTCCATATAATTTACGGTGAACCTGCTGTTTATGGAAAGGTCTCAAGGCCTTACGCTACAAGGGTTGGGATAAACTACCTAATAGAAGGCTACTTGCCTGCTGAAAACATGAAGATCAGGGATCAAAGGATACAGTTCAACCTGAGGGAGCTAGATCAGTTACAGCAGAAGGGTCAACCCATGTTGTTCTGGACTAACATGAATGTGGAACTAGGGGACTTTGTGTTAGCAGTAAATGAGGGGAATGCAGGTCGAGGGGAAGTAATAGGAATCCTAGGTCCCAATGGAATAGGGAAGACCACCTTCGTGAGGACCATAGTGGGAGAGGTTAAACCTTCCTCAGGTATGGTCTACCCGGAGGGACTAAGACTCTCCTATAAGCCCCAGAGGATTGCGCCCATCTACCATGGGAAAGTGAAGGACTTCCTGAGCTCTGTGGGTCAGGATGTCCTCTCTTCCTCGTCATGGTTCTACGAGGAGGTGATCAGGAAGCTGAACTTGCACAGATTAATCGAGTCAGAGGTGTCAACGCTGAGCGGAGGAGAGCTTCAGAAGCTCCTGATCGCTGCTGCCTTAGCCAAGGAGGCCGACGTTTACGTGTTCGACGAACCCTCCTCCTACTTAGACGTAGAGGAAAGGTATGTAGTGGCTAAGGCCATAAAAAGGGTGACATTGGAGAGGAGATCTGTAACATTCGTAGTAGAACATGACCTGGCACTGCACGATTATATATCGGATAGCCTGATCGTGTTCGATGGGAGGCCCGGCAGGAACGGCTCGGCCTCTCCCCCATTACCTAGGAGAGAGGGTATGAACCTTTTCTTGAAGAAGGTGAATGTGACTTTCAGACGTGATCCAGACACAGGTAGGCCTAGGGTTAACAAACCAGGAAGCTACTTGGATAGGATGCAAAAGGAGAAAGGTCAATACTACTTCACCGAAATAGTTAGAGAGACCGAGTAGCGATCAAGGAGGTCTCTGAGATCTTTGGAGACCCAAACTCTTCAGGAAAACTTTCGTAACTCTCCCTAACTCACGGGAAAGAATTCTTCCTTTATGTCGTCTTTGGTTATCACTATCACATCTATCCCGTCCCCTGAAGTAACGTCCCTCTCTATGGAAGCCCTAACACTCTTGACCACCAGTTCTTTGCCCTTTTCCGCGTTTATGTCCTTCGAGAACTGGGACTCTAGTATCCCTATGGCCACTCGAGCTCCTGAACCAACCGCTGCATAATCGTCAGATATTAGGGATCCTATAGGATCTAGGATGAAGAGTTGAGGTCCGTTCTCATCTATACCACCAAATAGGATCTCTGATATGAAAGGAGTATATTTATATTGATACAAGATTAAAGATAAAAGTTTAGCAGCAGCTTTAACACTTATATTCCTGCCCATGTCCAATTTATACCTGCTTATTTCAACCCTCATTATCCTGGACAAGGTCTGAAGATCACCTAGTATACCGGCCCCCGCTATGCCATAATTGTCTATCTTGTGAACTTTCTTAGCTGTTTTGCTCAGTATATATCCACCATAACTCAACCTCCTCTCTGCTCCCATTACTACACCATCAGTTGTAACCACCCCAACTGCTGTAGCAGGTAGTTCCTCCATTTCGAATTACCGAGGAACTTGTCTGAACTTTCGTTTAAATTATTTTGCTCACGTAGTCCACTACTCTCTCCCTCTCCACCGTCTCTTGGGTTCTAGAGACCAGCCACTTCACCGTAACCTTTCCCTCCGACTTCTCCTTCTTCCCTAGGATTAAGGCTACGTTGTAACCCTGAGATGCATATTGTGGTATTAGCTTACTCAAGGGGGCTTCCTTAGTGTTGAGGACACAGGTTATTCCAGCTCTCCTGAGCTCAGAGGCCACTTGGATTCCCTCTTTCACCAAGTCTTCGTCTACTAGGAAAATCACAGCCTTTCGATCTCTTTCGTTTTGGATTTTTGAAACCAGTGCAGTCCTCTCTACTCCCACAGCGAAGCCTATAGCAGGAGTCGGCCGACCCCCATATGCCTCTATGAGGTTGTCGTATCTACCTCCGCCTGCCAGGCTCAACTTGAAATCACGGTGGACTACCTCGAAGATTATGCCCGTATAGTATGCCAACCCTCTAACGAAACTAGGAGACACAACACACGGTAACTCAAGCTCTTTCGTATACCTAGCTATCCTCTCCAAGTAGGATATCTCATTTGAGACCTGATTCAATCCAATACTGTTGGCGGTATCGATTAAGCTACGAAGATCCTCGGCGTTAGCTTCATCTACCCTTAGTAGAGTCGTAATAAAGTCGATAACGTCTGAATTCTTCACTTCAGTCTCCATAATTGATAATGCCTTCTGAACCTCTCCTTTATCTATCAAGTGAAGAATTGTTTCTTGTCTATCTTCATGGATATTATATTTATATAATATTGTTCTTAAAATTCCAATATTACCTATTTTAAGCTTGATATTCTCTGATAAGCCTATATTCTTATAGAATGAAAATAATAAATCTATAATTTCTAAATCAATATATATATTATTAATTCCTATATTTTCTACTCCAGCCTGCCTGAACTCCCTCAACCTACCCATCTGTGGCTCATCGTATCTATACACAGTGCCTGCATAGTACAATCTCACGGGTTTGGGATGGCCCTGCATCGAGTTTAAGTAAGCCCTCACTACACCAGGTGTGAACTCAGGCCTCATGGCGACTGTCCTTCCTCCTTTATCCTGGAAGACATACATTGACTCCCTCAGCTCCTCTCCTCCTTTGAGGGCGAAAAGCCTAAATTCCTCAAGCACGGGCACCATTATCTCCTGGTATCCAGCTAAGCTCGCTAACCTCGAGAACTCACGGATTAGATAGGCCAGCTTAGAGGCTTCCTCACCGTAGTAATCCCTCATTCCCCTTAGTGGTTCATACGAGATATCCGTCATTTTCCCTGTAGAGTGATCTCTGAAAGGCTATAATATGTGATATCCCCGTATTTGTCGACTATGGCGAGAAGGACGTCTCTTCCACTTCTCTTACCATAATCGATCCATTCACGGACTAGATCAAAGCTTAGCTGATCGGATTCGTTCACAATAAATACTGCCAGGTTATGAAATCCGCTACTCTTACTTCTCACTAGCAGTGAGTTAGGGTAGGGCCCACCAATAGATGGTCTTCCTCTATTCCTGAGATCCAAATATACAACGAATTTATCCCATATTTGACTATCATATTTGTATAAAAATAAAACTAATTCATTAAAATCAAAGATTGTGAGCTCGCTTCCCCTCCTCACCCTCACCTTTCTCCCCGAATAGGCTAAATATAACACCTCCAGTAACTCTGCTTCTCTACCATCTATTAGTACTCGAAGCTTCTCGCCTATACCAGTGAAGCTGACTCTGGTACTCTCTTTCCCAAGAGTAGGGTTAGTTGCCGATTTCGCACTTAGTTCGTTGGCGTTGATACACTCCACCGGCAATACGATCTCTATAGTTTCGGTATTCTCAGACACGATATGCACTGTATTTTGACACCTATATGTATAAAGCATGCCAACAGTTTAGCTGTGAAATGCTCGTACTGCGGATCGGGTCAAATTATTTCGGATTACAGAACAGGTGAGGTAATATGCAGTGAATGCGGAACTGTAATTGAGAAGATTTACTATAATGGTCCAACTAACACAGATGAGGAGATCGTCGTATCACCTCTTTCCTACGAGGAAATCCAGAAAATCAATAGACTCAAGCGTTATAAATACCTGAAATCTAAGCTAAATAGACCCCTTCTAGTTATGAATACACATAATGCACATGATTTCCTAACACGCGGAGGGAAGGAGTGGCGACTCGTAATTCACAAGAACTCACTCGCAGCTTTAGACAAGCTGAGACAGGAAGGAGCCCTGAAGGTAGCTTACCAGGTAGTGTCTGAGAGGGTTAGAATATCGAGTAGGACTGAGAGGGTTAAAGTTGCCTTAAGTCTCTACTTCTTGGAAGTTACACAACGTGGAACTGGCGCTAAAATGGAGTTCCTCAAAGAGCTAGGAATCGGTAAAGACTACTTCAGAAAACTTCTATCATCTATACCTTTACTCGAGAAAATCAAAATCGTTGAAGAACTGAGAAAAGCATTAAAAGGGCAAGGGTTACTGAATGATCAATAATTACTGTTTTTAGATCCTCCGTTACCTTACCTTTGGCCTTAATCTAAGGGTATATTATTCCTCCACATCCTTTATTCCCTCTTCAGTTATCATGAAGACTGCCTCGCCTTCAGGTAGATGTGGTGCGTCCACTACCCTGGCTATTCTTTTGTTACCTCTGCTCTTCTTCAGCTGAACCCTTATTCCTGGCACGTGATAAAGAGTGTGACCTCCCACTGCCTGGGTAGGATCTCCGTAAAACATATCGGGTCTAGCCATTACCTGGTTCGTAATCACTACCGCCATATCATATATCTCTGCTAACCTCAAGAGCTGATGGAGATGTCTGTTGAGCTTCTGTTGCCTAGTAGCTAGGTTCTCCCTCCCCGTATACTCAGCCCTAAAGTGAGAGGTAGCGGAGTCCACTACTACCAACTTCACCTGTTGATCTTTAGCAATAAGCTCCTGTAACTCCTCCACTATGGCTATTTGATGATCGCTATTCACGGCTCTTATATACATGATGTTACCCATTATAGAGTCCGGATCGACCTTAGCCCCCCTCGCTATGGCCTCGATCCTCTCCCACCTAAATGTGCCCTCGGTATCAATGTAAACGGCTTTGCCGCCCAGACCTCCCCTTTCTGGGGGAAGTTGAACGTTGACGCTTAATTGGTTACACAGTTGGGTCTTACCCGATCCGAACTCCCCGAATATCTCGGTCATGGTCCTCGTTTCAATACCTCCCCCTAAGAGTCCGTCTAAGGCCTGGCTCCCTGTGGTAATCTTCTTAACACTCATTCTTTCTTTTTTCAATTCTAATGCAGTTTTAAATTTTATATCTAATGCCTCTCTAGCTTCCTTCACTATACGTTGAGCTGTGGTGAGAGGAATTCCTGCAGCTGCACTTAGATCTTGAGGGGAGGCTATGGCTACAGCTTCTAAGCTTGAGTAACCAGCTTCTATGAGCTTAGACACTATGGTGGGGCCTACGCCTTGAAGGTCGGAAAGGTTCTTGATCTTCTTCTCCTTCATTTCCTCGATCTTCTCGCCCACTGTACCCACCTTGAATTACAATCCAAATTATTTTATACAATCTCGCTCTTTTATAGTTTAATGACCGCTCCTTAGGTACCACCCTATATCCTTAAGTGGATGGAGTTCGGTGAAATAACTACCACTCTTAACCAATGCATAACCGACGAATTCTCTGAGGGTGGTGGTAACTATGCCATATTTAAATTTATACTTTTCCTTCAATCTAATTTTTCTTCCATAGGTAAATTTTTGAACCAATCCTTCAGGTAAAGATATTAAATTGGAACAAATTTCAGTCAAATGTCCTCCTATTCCGAGCTGCGGTAGGATCGAGCCCCTTCTCAAGAACGCGACCCCTAGGCCTATACTATAAGGGTGTATATTTATTTTTAAAATTTTAGAAATAATTAAATCCATTTTAGTATTAGATTTTATAACATAGATTTGTGTGATGTCCGTCTCTAAAGTATAGAATTTATAAGATTCCTTAATTGAATCTAAGTTACATCCAAACATCTCCCCTATATTACGCAATAGATCCTCCAGTTCATTCCCTTGTATCTCTCTGAAACTTAAACCCTCGTGAGGTGACAGACGAAGAACCCCTCCGTGCCGTGTTTATGAGGGTAAAGCCTCAGACACTTCCTTACTTCTTTCGGGAAATTCACACCCAAGAACTCGGTTATTCCAGGATCTCCTGGGAATCCCCTTATATCAATAGTCTTCATTCCCAATTCCTCCACGGCAAAACCGATCACTCTCTCGTTTTCCTCAGGTCCTATAGCACACGTTGAATATACAAGCTCGCCTCCCTCCTCAAGGAGGGAGTGAGCTATTTTGATTAGCCTAAGTTGAGCCTCGCTTAACCTCTTCATATCGTCCGTAGTCCTAAACCCCCTCCTATAGAAGGGGATTAGTCCCTCTCCACTACATGGGGCGTCTAACAATATCTTCCTGAACTTCAGAGAAGTTTTAGTAAGGGTTGCTACGTCCATCCTAAGTATGATAACGTTGGAAGCGCCCATGCGCTGCACGTTTTCCCTGAGACTCTTGGCCCTCACCGATGATCTCTCCACTGCTACTACTACTCCCCTATTCCTCATTAACTGGGACAATTGGGTAGTCTTACCGCCTGGTGCTGCGGCCATGTCCAATGTGAGATCATCCTCGTTGGGCTGTAAAACATAGGCCGGGATCATGGAGGCAAGGCCTTGGATGTAGTAATATCCCATCAAATACTCTATGGTTGATCCCAGAGAAGGACTCGCGGGCGCTTCAGAAACTATGTATCCATGGGGCAACCAGGCGACCTTATCTAAGCGAAAGCCCTTGCGCTCCAACCTGGACTTCAAGCTTTCACAGGATACTTTCATATCGTTACATCTAATGCTTTTGACTGGCTCAGAGGAACAGGCTCGAAGGAAACTCTCGACCTGATCCTGGAATAGTTGAATATATCTCTCAGCGAAGCTAGGGGGGATCCCGTGCCTTGAAGAGATCTCCAAGGCCTCTTTAGAGGGATTTACCATGAAGGGCCACTTCGATGAAACGATTTTAACCTCCCCCAAAGGATCAACTGTGACTAGTTATATCGAGAGAGAAATAAAAGTAAGGGTGATCTCGCCTTCATTGGAGCGGGTTAAGGAGGAATTGATGCGCGTAGGGAAATTGATCTCCGTTGAGGAGCAAGAGGACACATATTACGCCTTTCGATATAGGGACTTCGGTGCTACTGACGAAGCTCTAAGGGTGAGAAGGGCTAACGACAAAACCGAGTTAACTTACAAAGGACCTAGGGGATCCGTGGGAGTCAAGAGCAGGGAGGAGGTTACTATCAGCGTCGATTCAGCGGATAAGGTAAACATCCTATTGCAGAGGCTTGGATTCACTCCACTAGCTAAGATAAGGAAAAATAGGATCAATTTCCTTTATCGAGACCTAGTGATTTCCTTGGATCAGGTTGATGGGCTAGGGCTTTTCATAGAATTTGAGGGAAATCGTATAGAGGAGAGTGAGCTAATTAGGGAGGCGGAGCACCTAGTCCGGGAGCTAGGAATAAATGGAGAAAGGGAAAATAGAACGTACTTAGAAATGCTCATGGAGGAACATGGGAGGATGTGTGGCGATACTCACTGACTACGGAGTAAACGACAATTACAATGGAGTCCTAGAAGCAGTGGTAAAGAGCATAAATAAGGACGTTGAGGTAACTTACGTTGCACCTGCAGTCAAGCCATTTAGTGTGATCCCAGGGGCATATTTACTGTATACATCATACAGGTACTTCAGGAGGGGAACCATATTCCTAGTTGTAGTGGATCCAGGGGTTGGCACTGATAGGAAGGCCTTGCTAGTAAGGACAAAGAATTATTACTTTATAGGTCCAGATAATGGCGTACTATTTCCCTCTATAAGAGAGGATGGAATAGAAAAAATAATAAGTATTGAAAATAATAAATTTTTCTTAAAAAAGAGAGCTTCTTCTACGTTTCACGGAAGGGACATATTCGCTCCGGTGGCTGCCTTCAAAAGTCTGGGAGTTAAAGACGAGGTCTTCGGGAAGGAAATAGGGGAGGAACAGATAGCGAAACTCGAGTTTGAACACAGGATAACTCGAGGACGCGTGTGCGGAAAGGTGATCAACATAGATCGTTTCGGTGATACTGCCACTTCAATACCTGCTCAATTGGTGAAGACAAGTAGAGTGAGAGTAGTAGCAAAGGGTCGGGTTTTCGATATTCCCAGAGTAACCACCTTTAGTTATGGGAGACCTGGAGAAATGATTGCCTACGAGAATGGCTATGGCTTCCTTGAGATAGGAATTAATATGGGGAACCTAACAGATCAGCTCAATCTCAGTGAGGGGGATGAAATTTGCTTAGAGGGATTTACCCAGGGAGATTTCAGCCATTCCACCTAGGTCATCTAGAGGTAGTCAAGTGGGCTTTGGATAAGGTCGATGAGTTGATCATAGCAGTTGGGAGTGCCCAAGAGAGTCACACTCTCGCTAACCCTTTCACTGCAGGCGAGAGAATAGAGATGATAAGAGGATCACTAGAAGAGGCAGGGCTTTACCACTCTAGGGTCATGATAATACCAATACCCGATATACTGATGAACAGTGTTTGGGTTCACCACGTTATAATGTATATGCCAAAGTTCAACGTAGTCATAAGTAGGAACCCGTTGGTAGTTAGACTGTTCAAAGAAGTGGGAATAGAGCCTCTTAAACCCCCTATGTTCAATAGGGAGAAGTATAACTCTACAAATATTAGGTTACAGATAATATCCAAGGATAATGCGTGGACCGAGGCCGTGCCACCTTTCGTAGCCAAACATATAAGGGAGATTAGGGGTGAAGAGAGGTTGAGAGAAATCGCTGGAACAGATAAGGCCGAATCCACTGTAGTAGGAAAGAGCTAATTAAAAGAAAGTATAGCACCACCAATTTCTCGTTATGTAGAAATATGGTGGAAGAGGAATTCTATTATTATACTTCGCAGCCTTCCAATAAGGCCCATTCCTTACTCTTCACTTTTGACGGGGAATTACAGAAGGATGGGTTAAAGGGGCGTAAAGCTCCGCGGGCGGAGACTGTAACTCTTTTACGTAACTACTCGTTATTTTTAATTACTTGTAAATATCGTTTTGATGTTGGTTATGTTTATATAGTATTACCAAGAATTTTTTGATGATCTCCCAACCGATGACGGGCACTGCTCACGAGGATGGGAGTGAGAAGTTGGATGGGAGGGTATTGAAGTTTCCCTCGACCAGCCCCAATGATCTGGGGGTGACTGTGTATGAGCCCTCAGCAGAGGTGCCCGTGGCGGAATTAAAAGCGATTAAAAATAAGGATAAGTTACGCCACGGGTAAACACGGGCAGCCTCCTCATACTTAAATTCGTTTTGCTGGTTCGTTTTCGGTGGAGCTAACGACGCACCAGCTCCGCTGGGAGACTGAGGGAGTGACACCTGAAGTCACTCCCAACACATGAGGGATCCCCTTCCTCGGGATCCGGACTCGAGTGGGAGTGGACCTCTGATCCACTGGACTGCCCGCCGAATGGGGTATGTGAACTGAATCCGCGGTGAGAACGGTGAACCCGCGGTAACCCTTCAGGGCGGGGAGGAAGTCAGGTTGATATAGAGTGACTATTGAAGTTCGCGTATAGGATTTAATGCTGGAGACCACAGCCTAAGTTGAAAAAGGACAGGGCCTTAGCTATCACGTGGGCTACTCTAAGCGGTTCAGGGATTTTAGAAAATACTTGGTAATACTCAACGATCTTCCTCGCATCGTCTAGGGTAATTCCTGACGTATAGACCATAACGTCTCCAGCTCTGGTGGAAACTCTGGTCAGGTTCCTGAGGACTGATCCTATAACTCTAACTCTATCCTGGTCTTGGGGAAAATGTTTCCTAAGCGCCTCCTCTATTAATTCGACATGTGGCTTTTTCCTATAGAAAACTACCATGCGCCCTTCTGGCTCAATATAATTGAACCCGGCGAAGATCACTCCATCTAAAATACTTATTTCCCCCTTTCTGAGATCCCTGAAAACAGTGCTACCGTCATCACCATCAACTGTAATGAGTGAGAAATCCATGTCCACTATCTCCTTGCCGCGGAAAGAAACTGAGACTAAGGGAGTTTTCCCCTTTCTCCCCTTATAGCTTAAGGGAAAGTAACCCTCATCTATTCCAGAAACCACGTAATCTATGGTCTTCACCTATCACGGATATTAGGGTCTCCCTTATATCCACTGGTAAGCTGATTTCCTTTGTTTTCCCATATCTACCCCTATTGACCACCTTCGCGTTGACTATGCCCAGCATGTCTAGCTCGTTGATTATATCACTTACCCTGCGCTGCGTTACACTCTCAAAACCACTGCTTCTGGCCAACTGACGGTAGTGATCGTAAACTTCACCGGTCGTTATATTTCTCTTATTGTAGGAGTGGTTCATTATTGCCAATAATACTAGTTTAGAGTGAAGGGGAAGACTCCTTATGACTTCAGCTATTCTATCCTTCTCTATTTCCCTTCTAGCCTCATATACATGTTCCTCTCTAACCGTCTTCTCCTTCCCCCTCTCAGCTATTTCCCCAGCCACTCGCAATAAGTCTAAGGCTCTTCTAGCGTCTCCATGCTCCCTAGCTGCTAAAGCTGCACAGAGCCTTATCACGTCCTCCGAAACTGTACCGTCCCTGAACGCCTTCTGCGCTCTTCTCCTTAGTATGTCCTCTAATTCCTCAGCGTTGTAAGGAGGGAATACTAACTCCTCTTCCCCAAGACTACTCTTCACTCGAGGATCCAGCCCCTCTACGAACTTAACGTCATTAGTTATTCCTACTAGAGACACCTTACTCTTATTTAGCTCGTCATTAATCCTCGTTAACCTGTAAAGCAGATCGTCTCCGTGCTTCTTAACTAAGCTGTCTATTTCGTCCAACACTAGGACCGTTATCCTGTCCATTTCTGATATACGCCTTAGGATCCTCCTATATAGCTCTGCAGTGGAGATACCGGTGAATGGCACCCTACCCCCCAAGTTTTCTACGACATCAGCCAAAACCCTGTAAGGTGTATCGCTTTGTCTAGTGTTAACGTAGATGTGGACGAAAGTGTCGGGGGACCTCCGCTGGAATCCCTTCAGGACGAACTTACTCACCGCTGTCTTTCCAGTGCCTGTAAGGCCGTAAATGAATAGATTGCTTGGCCTCTCCTTTTTAAGGAGATGAACCATGATGCTCGCGACTCTCCTTATTTGATCCTCCCTGTGAGGCAACTCGTCAGGTACGTAATCAGGCCTTAATATCTCCCTGTTTTTAAATATGGCCGAGTTCTCCAAGTCCTTAATCACGTCATCGATTATCTCACTCATACGTAGAGATCATTAGTGGAGTGGAGCTGTTTTAAACAATAAGGCCAGAGAAAGTAGCTGAGCCTCTTTCAGGAGAGGGAACTGGGATTTCGCTTATTTTTAACCTTCAATTCGAAGCAAAGGTTGCCCGGGTTACCGTTTTCCATTATCACTCGCGAAACTAACTCCAGTGGGGTTGCATCGAAATGGAGTTCACGACCTCGACTTCATGGAGTTTAACTCCTCGCCCTTAGAGGGTTTCAGAGGGTTCGCTGTTCCCACTGTGGGTCCGGGTTCAAGACCCTCCCCTGGTGGGAAGAGGGACGGAGGTCCTATCTGAGTACGGATCCCGAAAGAGTGTGGGTGGGAGTCCGTCATATGAAGACATAAGCAACATCGGTTGCCCCTCCTTCAATCCCGTTTTCCTCAATCGAGCCGGGGAAAGGCGTCGTTAACATCGCCGCTAAAAACATTAGAAGATTAATAGGGAACTGCTCGATGCAATCCCGTAGGACTCAGTACCGGATCGAGTGGCAGGTCGAGAAGCATTGTGTATTAGTGGAGTACGTCAATCCTAGGTACTCTTCCATCTCACGTCCTAACTGTGGGAAAAAGACACCTGAGATCTCTCACTAGGTGGTTCACATGTTCTTGTGATTACGAGAACGACTTTGATATTATAGCCGTCACGAACCTCAACGGAAGGGGTTCCCTGAGCCTCTCAACCACTCCTCAGGGATGTGAACCCGAATCCATGAGTGGAACCCTTGCCATTTATGGTGGGGGGAGTCAGTTCTATTAGGGCGAGAGAATTTTGTTGGATTTCAGGTATTCCGCATGCTTTCGGCCTGGATTCTCAGGACTTCAGCGTTACCGCATTCGATTGTGTCCTCCTCACACGGCACTAGGTAGACCTCCCTTCCCTTCAGCTTCTCACAGAAGCGTAAGACGTCCTCCTTTAATCTCTCAGAAACCCCCTTGGGGATCAGTTTAGGGGCCTCGAATTGAGAAAGGGGAAATACCTCAGATAGGTTAAGCGGGATCACCCCAAAGAAAGGAAAATACACGTATATTTCTGCTGCACCCCCCACCTTTTTCTCCACTTCTTTAATCACTCTAGATTTAATGAAAGGCCTGGACATTTTAGAGCCGCATATGAGCACCACTTTCTCTCCCTTAGGTGGATTGTAACTCTCCATGAATCTCCTGTGCCTTATTACTTCAGGTCTATTCAAGGACTCTTCTCCGAAAAGGAAGATACCTACTCTACTAGTCCTCCTGTGATAAGTCTCCAAATACTCTTTGAACTCCTTAACCAGGAGCCTAAATCCAGAGGCCAATTTGGGGTGAGAAACGGCCTTCATTTCTAGGTACTCGAAGAGCCTCCCCTCTTTAATCACCTGTTTGACCTCAGCGAGCTCCTCCTTAATTTTATATAAATTGTGGATCGCTAATTCCCTCCACCTCTGTTCCTTGTCCAGTTGTAGGAGTTCTCGTGGAGTGTACTTGACGCAGATAGGGCAGGAACACGGAAAGTGGGAGACCTTCTCCAATCTAAGTACTCTCTCCCTAGTCATATACCTATTGTCTCTAGCGTAGAGGATGTAGGAAGCTGAATCGAAAGCGTCTACACCTAAGGCTACCACAAAGGGGATCAGGTGTGGCAACCCCGCGCCGAAGAGATGGAAGGGTTTACCCCTTGAGGTGTTAGACCTAGCCACCACTACAGCCTTAAAGAGACTCTCGTAATCATAGTCCTCCATTAATACTGTGGGACTTCCCAGAGCGAGCATCTTGAACTCCTTCCTACTGTTCGCTATGCTAGCTGAGAGTGAAACCAGATCGTAAAAGATGCCTCCCTGTATTGGGTGAACCCATATTACTTCGTCATCGTCCTTTATGATACGGGTAACTTCTTCTCCCCTCCTTAATGTCTCCTCAACTGTTTCCCTCGCCTTCTCGTAATCCCTAAGGTCGCCTGTGGGGAAGTCCAGGAAGACCGCTATATCAGGCTTTATGGTGAGTTCGTATCGAACTATTTCCTCGTTAGTAACATCTACATTGCCATATTCAAGTATTTGATAGGCCCCTGAATCAGTCATTATGATCCCATCGAAGTGGAAGAAGTCATGAACATCAGTTGTTTTTGTATACTTCTTTAAGAAAAGTGAATTGGTGATGAAGTTATTAAATCCCACACTTTCCAGGTCGGTGGGTTTTATGTCTGACTTAACTGGATCGATTACGGGGAAAAAAGCTGGCAGCTCCAATTTACCGTGCTTAGTCTCTAGGTACCCTACCCTCCCCGCCAGATCTGTATACCTTACCTCGAAATCGCCTATCATCTCTGCAACTCCTTTCTCTTCCTCTCAATATACTCATTAAATACGTCATAGACTCGCTGGGCTAGAGGACCACTCCCTTCAACACCGGCCTCGGTGACCTTAATCTTATCCATGATGGTCACCACTCCTGCCTCTTCGTAGACCTTTACGTCGCCCGGTCTGAGGGACATGGCCTTCTCCACTGTCTCACCAAATTCCTTGGGATCGAATATGGGTGCTGACTTCACTATTATCTCGGCTATAATATTCCCATTTAATACTACCTTGTAGTAGGAGTTGTTGGAATTATCCTTGGCATTAGTTAGGCTTATGACGAGGGAGGGTAGATCGAAGCCCGATAGTGTGCCATAGTAGGACTTACCATCCACCAACCTCACTGTGACTGGCTTATCCAACATCGACGACAGGTCAGCAACGAGTCTCCTGGACTGTGCGCTCATATTACCACACGCTATATTAAGTCGGCGTTCGGTTTAAATATGGTGATGCTTCACATGCAGAGCTCAAGCCAGGGATTGGAGTTTAGGGGTAAAGTGAAGAGTGTGAGAGAGGGTAGTATACCAGGGATTGTGGTAGTGGACTTCCAACCCGAAGCGAAGTCAGCTTTCATTTCCTTTGACGTGCCCACCCAATTGAACTCCTTCAGATCTGACCAGGAGCTATTAATCTCCATAACTAGGGAGAGACCCAGTTTCGGCGAAAGGGATTACTGTTGCAGGGGATACCTCTTTAGCGAGAAGAGGAAGGAACAGGGTTTCCTAACTCTCATATCCTCCTTCGGTCTACTCATATGGGTTAGGACAGAGGAGGGACTCCTCAACACAGGAGTCTTTCAAATAATGGATCAAGTTTACTTCTGCGCCAAGGTGGGAAGATGAGTCCGTAAGCCTGATGCCATAGAGGGAATAGGGGAGCTGTAATAAGGGCAGCTTGGATGAGGTAAGAGCATAAGAGTCATAGCCACAGAGGCTTGTCGTTTACTATAGGGAGATAGGTCGACCATGCGTCGACCATGCAAGAGTTGAATGAGGATGGAATACCGAGTAGAGGATAACCGATAACTATCAGTATATTACAGTGAGCAAGGGGAGAAGCGAGTGAACTAATAGTGGGGACAGATAGGATCCTAACTCTCAGGTCACGTAATCAATAAGGGACCTACTTCATAGTAGTATTATCCCAGATACACTCCATGCTTCTGCATGTAGTTCCCACTTCCACCATAGACCCTTGAGTTCCCTTTCGCGAAAATAGGGAAAAGAGAAAATGAATGAGGTAAGGACGATCAGTAAAGAGTCAATTAAAGAGGGGGTTAAGGGCGTGAAGTCCTGTAGGATGAAGGAAGCGGATACAGTTTATTCCTGAACTCCTGCGGAAGTTTGTTAACATGCCTAATAAGGTTTTTCAAGTTCTCCAGCTTAATAGCGTTAGCACTATTCTTTCTGCTTCTACTACCCACTTCCCGACCTCTTCAGCGAAGTCCCCCACCCAACCTCCACTTCTATAAGTGTGAACTACCCCTCCTGAAGGAGGGACCTGCTTCATTGCCCCGCCTCGCCCAAGGGTGGAGGGCTCCACAGGCTCTAAGTCCCCACCCCGCGGGTAGGGAAACGGATACGAGGGTGCGTGGCTGATGGAGCAGGGTGTACTTCATGGACCCTCGCCTCAACCGAGGCGCAAGGTGGCGCTCACCCCGTCCATGGGTACCGTTGTTATTACAGGGAAGTGCTATTTAAACCCTGGGGGCATCCCCGCCTCACGAGGTTTTCCGCCCCCAAACTCCTCTTTTATCTTATCTGGGGGTTCAAAGGGGGCGGAGGACTCCCTCCGTGAGGGTGGATAGCCCCCTTTGTGACTCTTATACACTCCTTTTTCAAACACTCTATCAGTGACACTCGCTGACGGGGTAAGCGTCACCGAGACGCCTGAGCGAGGGTCGGTGCGGGACGCCTCTGCTCCGATCAACAGTCCCACATTGGGACACCGTAGGCTTACATCAGCGCTCGGGGTGGGAACCACCCTTAGTGCCTGTGGAGCTCCGCCCTCTACCCGTGGCCGGGCAAGGTGGGGCAAGGAAGCGGGAACCCGTCCGTTAGGGCGGGGTAGTTCACAAAGTGGAGCATTTTAAGATTGACAAGGATTTTAAAATAGCGGGCCGTTCAGGGATACTTTACGTAATAGCAATTTTGGTATTACGTAAAGTATATTCTACACTTTTACCTTGAACAGCAGTTATTAGATTTTGCCTTGACTTCAAGGCTACACCTAACGAAAAATCCCATAACTGCTGCCTTGAATTTCACCTTGATTTACGATTAATTACTCTAAAAGGAGTTAAATAAAGTGAATTCACGAAGGAGGCCTAATGGCCCAAAATAGCCTGAGGAAGGTAATTATTGAGATCACCTAAGAGATTCCCTATAACCTTTCAAGACTAGAAGAAGTTGAGTTAAAATCTGAGTTTTTTCACATGTAGACCCTATCGGTTCCATGTTTATTTATCTCCTGCTGTATGAGCTGTATTTGTTTACTTATCTCCTCCTCTATTCTCTTAGCGTCCTCAAGGAGGCCATTAATGTCCACGTTGATCCCCAAAGTCTCATTTATTATCTGTATGGCGACAGCTGCAGCTGCTGGATCAGGCCTTTCCCTGTCGGCATAGGGCAATAAGACAGTGGTGGGGAACCTGTATATATCAGAGTAGGTTATGAATAGGGCCAAGGGTCCAACTATCAACTGCTGTTTCTCCAGCGTTGGAAAGTTCAGTTCCTTCGTTGATGCGGAATTCCTCAACCACCTTAGTTTCTCTCCCTCTCCTGATTTATATCTCCTGTCCAACCCTCCCACCAGTATGGCTTCATTGATCCCGCTACGTAGGGCCCACTTCACAGTAGTCTCAGTGAAATCGCTCCACTCTCTTTGAAGGGGTAGCAAATGGTTTAGGATCACCACTATTTTCCTGTCCTCGTCAAGGAAAATGTCGTAAGGGGATGCTAAGCCGTAAGAGTCTAGAAAAGCTAGATCTCTTTGATACTTGGTTACTATTGCTCCTACCTTCCTCATCTTCATCTGAGTCACCAGGTGCCTGGTAGCCAGATATCCTACTTCACCGAGAGTTCTGAAACCCGTTATCACTAAGGATCCCCTTAGCTTATCCTTGAACTCGTCCCTAACTATTACCCTTGACTTCAACTCTTTATACCCCTCCTCACTCTTACTGCAATCCCCCTTTTATATGATAATACCTCAGCGCCTGATAACATCAACTTTCCTATGCCCAGTAAGCGAAAGTCGCTGCCCACCACCAGAACCTCATCTCCTGGCCTCAGGTCATTACTAATATGGACCACATGCTTGGCGAAAACGTCTTTCCCTATCTCAATAAATGGGGAGACCTCGTCCTTGACCTCAACTGCGATCCAAGGCCTTGCTATATTCTTGAGTATGTTTAGGCCGGCGTTAAGGGTGAGAGTGAAGAGGTTATCTGAAGCTCTAAGCGTTAGATAAAGCCTCTTCTCTTGGTCCAAGACGTACCTTATTCTCCCAGTTCTCTTAGACCTGTGGAGGTAAAGAGCTAGGGGTGAGCTTAGCAAGACCTCGCCCACTTCGCGACCGAATTGATAAACTGCTATTTCACGAAGGTAGGCAGTCTCCCTCTCGTTGGCAGGTCTCATATGAACTTCTGGATCCTCTCGACTCCCTTCTCACTGTTAAACCTTTTCCTCTTCCCGATCTGCTCTAAGGCCAGCAGGAAATCCTCTCTCCCTATTTCGCTCTTCTCCCTCCTTATGGCCACATAGCCTGCCTCCACGCACAGGTTCTTAATATCCGCACCACTGAAGCCGTCAGTGAGCGAAGCTAACTGCCTAGGATCTACGTCCTTGGACACCTTCATGCGACGCATGTAGATCCTAAGGATCTCTTCCCTCCCCCTCTCGTCAGGCAGAGGAACGTAAACGACTCTGTCGAACCTGCCAGGCCTGAGGATCGCAGGGTCCAGTATGTCTAACCTGTTTGTGGCGGCCAAGATCTTGACGGAGTCCAAAGGTTTGAACCCGTCCATCTCGGCCAGTAACTGCATCAAAGTCCTCTGGATCTCCCTTTCACCACTGGTACCCACGTCTATCCTCCTTGCGGCTATCGCGTCTATTTCGTCTATGAATATTATGGAAGGCGCTTTCCTCCTCGCCAGCTGAAAGACCTCTCTCACTAACCTAGCTCCTTCCCCCACGAACTTCTGCGCGAACTCGGAGGCTATTACGTGGATGAAAGTCGCATTACTCTCTGCTGCCACAGCCTTAGCTAGGAGAGTCTTCCCAGTTCCTGGAGGTCCATAGAGCAGAACTCCCTTAGGGGGATCTATTCCCATGTCCCTGAAAAGTTCGGGTTTCATTAAGGGCAACTGGACTACCTCCACTAGCTCCCTTACCTGGTCCTCTAAGCCTCCTATATCGGAGAACTTAACGTTTGGCCTCTCCTCGACTTCCATGGACTTGACTAAGAGGTCCTCCCTTAAGGGTAACACTTCCACAACTGTGGAACCCCTCTGACTCAAAGCCACTGAAACCCCAGGCCTTATTTTGGAGAAGTCTACCTGACTGGACACGTTGACGATGAGGTTGGGTCCAGAGGAACTCCTGACTATGACTCTGCCGTCCTCTAAAACGTCTATTACCACTCCTTCTATTAAGGGCGGGCTCATGAGTTTCTCGAACTCGCTCTTGTAATAGATCACTTCCTTCCTCAGCGTCTCAACCTCTAGCTGGAGGGTCTTGAGCTTGTCCTCTAAGACCTTAACTAGGCTGTCCTCATTGCCTCTACTAAAACTTAAATCGTCGACGCTTCCGGACAAAAGAGCTCGGATCTCTATTTGTTTCAGATAGACTAATAACGTTTGAGTCAGGTAATAATAGTAGAGAATACCTTGCAGGGAAATCGTGGAGAATACTGTGAAATGTGTGGTTCTTCGTCCAGGGAGTTAATACCAGTGGCCATAGAGGGCTCTACGTTGAGGATATGCGGAAGATGTTACGCCAAGGTTAAGAGGACGGCTAAGGTCGTGAAGGAGGAGAGCATTCAATCCAGGAAACCTCCTCACCAGGAGGTCAGACCGAGGAGCGTAGGGCTCAAGAGGAACGAAAAGCGGTCCTCTAGTGGGGAGATTGAGCTAGAGGTCACGGATGATTATCACAAGGTGATCAGAGAGGCCAGGGAGAGACTGGGCATGAACACTAAGGAACTGGCTGAGAGGCTGAGGGTCCAGGAGAACGTAATTAAGCGCTTTGAAAGCGGGAAGCTGAGGCCGACCATTCAGCAGGCAAAGCAGTTAGAGAGGGTGCTCAAAGTCAAGCTCCTAGTGCCCACCGAGGTTGGAGAGGCGGAGAGAAGGGAGGAGGAGCTGACTTTGGGTGACGTGGTGAATATAAGGGGTGAGGTTAAGGGAGATTGACCTCTCTCCTCTTTGTTAGAGAAGAAGAAGAGGAAGAAGCTCTGGCCCTATCGAAGACGGCTGGCTACGAAGTGAGTGAGGTCTTGAGGCTACCTAATCACCCCAATTACAAGTACTTCATAGGGGAGGACAAGCTAAGCCTAATAAGCGATCGCGTGAAGAACCTCATCGTATTCGACCTACCCAAACCCAGACAGGTCTTGAACATAATCAAGGTCTTCCCTAAGGTAAGGGTAGTGGACAAGGCTCAGCTAATCCTGGAGATCTTCGCTCTTCACGCCGGATCTAAGGAGGCCAAACTCCAGATCGAGATGGCTAAACTAAAGCATGAGGCCCCCTTGGTGAGGGAGTGGGTAAAGAGAGTTAGATCGGGGGAGCAACAGGGACCCTTAGGAGCTGGAATGTATGAAGCTGAGTCCTACTTCAGGTTGATGAAGAGGAGGACCACCAGGATACGGAGAGAACTCCTGGAGATCAAGGAGAGAGTGGACAGGCAAATATACAAGCAGAAGGAGTTCGGAATGCCCCAGATCGCCATATTGGGTTACACCAATGCTGGGAAGACGTCTATCTTCAACGCGATCACGGGCCTCAAAATGAAAGTGAACGACAGCCTTTTCACGACGATGTCCCCCAAGCGGTATGCTATTTCAGCTAAAGGACGAAAAGTGGTGCTGGTGGACAGCGTGGGTTTCATAAGGGGTATACCGCCTCAGATAATCGAGGCCTTTTACGTCACCCTATCTGAGGCCAGATACGCTGACGGGATCCTCCTGGTAGCTGACTCCTCCGTAGCGGAGAATAGGTTAGTGGAGATGGTAGGTGAGTCCTTCAATATAATGAGGGATATAGGTGTCAGTGGAAAACCCTTGATCATAGCTCTCAATAAGGCGGATAAAGCTAAGGGGATACACGATAAGGTGACCCTAATAAAGGAGAAAGCTTGTTCCATTTATTCGCCCATAATTGACGTAATACCCACCTCTGCTATTAAAGGGACCAACCTAGACAAATTGATGGAGGCGTTGTTGTCATTAGGCTGAGGGAAATCTACGTACTCAGGCTAGGTCATAGGGCTGAGAGGGACAAGAGGATCACCACACACGTGGCTCTAGTGGCCAGAGCCTTTGGCGCTAAGGGTGTAATCATAGAGGGTGGAGACGATAGGCTTCTGCGCAACATCGCTGAAGTGCTAAGGAGGTGGGGTGGGACATCATACTTCTCAGTTAGATCGGTTAGGGACGGTTCAACCGTGGTCAGGGAGTGGAAGGCTAAGGGCGGATCAATTGTTCACCTCACTATGTATGGGATCAACTTGGCTGATTTGGGTCAAGAGATCGAATGCTTTAAGGATCCAATGCTAATAATAGTAGGTGGAGCTAAGGTGCCGGGATTATACTACAGAGAGGCGGACTACAACATCGCGGTGGGAAATCAGCCTCACTCGGAGGTGGCAGCCCTGTCCATATTCCTGGACAGGATATATAAGGGGGAGGAATTGAAGTTGGAGTTCCAGGACTCGGAGTTGAGAGTGATCCCACAGCTAAGGGGGAAGAAGGTGGTAAAGGTTGAGTGAGGCTGAGGGAATACTCCTCAAGATCGCTCAAGAGATGCTAGGGGAGGAAGCGGTGAGCGTCCTCGATTTATTACTCAAGAAGAAAGTGGAGATGACCGATGAGGAGATAGCAAACTTGATGGGAGTTAAGGTGAACAACATAAGGAAGTCGCTTTACTCCCTAGCTGAACATGGCTTCGTTACTTATAGGAGGACTAGGGATAAGGAGACTGGATGGTATATATATTACTGGAAGGCCAATGTGGAGCAAATAAACAACATATTACTCAATAGAAAGAGACAGATCCTGGAGAAACTCAGGGCTAGGTTGGAGTTTGAGAACTCAAATACATTCTACATCTGCCCCGAGGACTTCAACAGGTTCACCTTCGACGAGGCCTTTGAGAGTCAGTTCAAGTGCCCAAGATGTGGCTCACCCCTGGTCTACTACGACTCAAGTAGGGTCAAGGACATGCTCAACCAGAGGATAAGCGAGCTGGAAGAGGAAATAAAGCGTGAGACGAAGGCCAGTAGTAGTTGATCTGTTCAGCGGCGGTGGCGGATTCGGTTTAGGGTTCCAAGAGAACGGCTTCGAAGTCAAGGTCGCTGTAGACGCCGATCATGCAGCTGCGAGGACCTACTCCTCCAATTTTCCTGGAGCTGTAGTTTTAGAGGAGGACATCAGAGAGCTCAACCACAAAACAGTGCTGGAGCTGGCCGAGGGAGTAGACGTTTTGATCGGAAGCCCTCCATGCGAGCCATTTACGGCAGCTAACCCCAATAGAATGAGGAACCCGATCGACAGGCTATACCAGGACGAGAGAGGGGAACTAACCCTTGAGTTCATGAGGTTTTTGGAGCACCTTAGACCGAGGATTTTCGTTATGGAGAACGTGCCCGCCTTGATCGGGCCCAAACCGTTGAGGGATGCCCTGAAGTTCGAGTTCTGGAGGATCGGCTACAGGGAGATCTACTTCAACTTACTCAGGGCCGAGGACTATGGAAATCCCTCAAAGAGGACCAGGGTCTTCATATCAAATATCGAGATATCCCCTCCTAGGCTGAAGAAGAGGGTCTCGGTTTGGGAGGCAATAGGGGATATAGACGAGAGGGCCCATCTGCCCAACCATGAGATCCAAGAGATCCAGGAAACCAAGCTAGTTAAACTCTCAAAGCTGGATCAAGGGGACTATTTGTCCATGTATAGCGGAAGCCACGGGAGGGGGATTCCGCTTTACATGAGACTATCACCAGATCAGGTAGCCCCTACCGTGATGGGCGGATCCAGGTTCGTCCATCCCTTCTCCAACAGGCTCCTCACAGTGAGGGAGCAGGCCAGACTCATGGGCTTCCCGGACGATTATGTGTTCTACGGTAGCAGAGACGAACAGTACAACCAAGTAGGGGAGGCTGTTCCAGTAATCTTATCAAGGGTTATAGCGACCTACATCAGGGATTACATGTGGAGTTGATCGTAGTCCTGAATAACGTGACTAGCGTCCAGAGACTACTGGACTTCTCCAGGGTTGCACTAACTTCAGGGGAGGTGAAGTACTTAGTACTCACCAAGGTTGGAGGGACCGCAGCCCAAGCGGGTGTGCCAGAAGTGCATAAACAGGCATTCAGGTCCAGTAAGGGACTCCTAGTCCTTCCGGAATTAAGGGACGCCATAGAAATACTTTCCCCCGAGGCAGTCTACATGATATCCAGCACAGGTAAAAACGAGTTAAATGGGGAGGAGTTACTCAGGGCTAAAAGGGTGATGGTGGTGTTCAGTGGGGTTGAACCAGGTTTCTCCAAGCTGGAGGAAAGCCTAGGCCTTCACGTTAAGTTACCTGGAGTGAATGATGACATAGGACCCTCGAGCCTCCTGAGCGTTTTCCTCTACTGCACGTTGAGAAGGTTTGACCTTAAGGGGGGTTGAGGAGCGGAATTCCCTTTGTCCCTACACTTCTACCTCTCATCACATTATGATCAGATGTGGGATTCAGCCCTCGGCTACACTCGCTCGGATCGCGTGTGGGTTACGGGACTCCTTGGGGTGAATCCTTTTTATGTTAATAGATAATGTTTTATATTCGTTATTACTGGATTTCCCATTGATGAAAGGTGATCTCTCGCTCGATGTGGGCCCTGCCCAAAGGGGAGTGAAGCAGGGGATGTGAGCTCCGCGCAGTTGGGCTCGAAGGAGTCCCATGACCCACCTACCTTGAAGTTGGGTAGGTGGTTGAGGGCTGAGTCCCTACACTCGATCGTGAATGAAGATAAAATGAGTGTAACGAAGATGTAGGGACAAACAGTGGGCTAATATCCCCCTCGTCCCTTTGGGTGGAACCCGCATCAGAGATTGATTTCGTCCTTCTAATAGGCAAATTAATATAAAATATTTTATTAATATAAAATAGATATCAGACCAAGGGATTCGGGGCCGTTGAGAATTGTAGAGGACCGCTTGAGAAACACGGGGACCTCATCGCTCGGTTCCGTGAGAGGTGCAATAATGTGGCCCTCTTAATTCCTCACCCTAGATGTGGAATATCAAACCCACCGGAAAGCTAAATGATATCTGAGCCTGGGGACTTCACCCTCCAATTCGACGAGGCCTTCTACTCCTTAACCCCCTGTGAGTGGGGATTTTCGCTCATAGTTAGTTCTCACGATGGAATTCAGACTCCCATCCTGTGGAATGGGGGCGCCAGATCCGCTGGGGAATTCACTGACCTCAAAAGAGAGGAAATTCTCCTCCTCAGTCTTAATTGCCCTCGATCTAGTCGGTGGCGTGGAAGTGCCCACAGCGTGGTGAGTAGGCAGAAAACCCGCCGACTTGAACCAATAAACGTGGGAGCCCTTAATGGGGATGTTGGATTTCTTAACTTACAATTGACTGCACTATGGAAGCATCAAAAAGTCAAATAAGGTCGTTTCATTAATAGAAATATGAAACTTTGGGTTTCGATGTCTCCTTTGGAGGGCACATATGGGGACTCTGCGGGATTGATCTCCTGGGGGATTAGGAAGATCCTCCATGCCTTAACTATAGCTTGGCACACATTTAACCGGGGAGTTTAATTGGAAGAATTTACCCTTTGACTTCATTTGATGAGGCCATTAAACCGCAAATCAGACCATTAAATACGAAGAACTCCGATTCATCCCAATCTAAGGGTCAGGTTGAATGACACGTCGCTAAGATCCTGGACTTACTTAATACGAGATCTTCACAGAAGGTAGGATCAGCTTTTAAGATCTTAGGAGTTTAGGTGTGAAGGGACCCGTAGTTCAGCTTGGATAGAACGCCGGCCTGCGGAGCCGGTGGTCCCGGGTTCGAATCCCGGCGGGTCCGCTGTGGGGGCACATCCTCCACACCCCCTAACCTTCATTTTCTCGTAAGACTCAACTACTTCCGCTAAAGGACCCACGTAACGCTCCTTTACCTCACTTCCCTCATTCTCTAGGTTGTAAACGTAATACCTCCCTTTCCTTATCCCTCAAAATGTAGTGGCGTATTTATAACGCGTCCTTTCCTTCGCCATTTTTACGCTCCGTATTATGGTTGCCATTTCACGTTTTTAAGTAGTGACAACCCGTGAATTTTGCCGTCAAAATGCGTAGGGTTGAAGACGGCAAAAATTCCTCGCTATGGGGGTGAACTACCCCGCCCTTGCCGGTAGACCTAAAATCACCTCCTCGAAAATGAGGCAGGATTGGGGCAGAGCAATTCAGATAATTCGTCATCCTTAATACCCAGGTAGTCCACGATCTTCTTAACGAAAAGCAAGGTCGGGAGGAACCGGAAGGTCCCCCTCCTGACCTCGTGTGAGGAGGGAGTAGATCGGGACTGCCAGAACAAGACCAGGAACCTGAACCTACTCGGTGGAGCCCGTGAAGGGGAGGAAGGACTTGAACTGTAGCCCCTATGGGGTTCCTGACCCAGTTGTGGAGCCCCAGGACCCCCTTGGGGAGCTTAAGGTTCATGGCCCTGGCCAAGTAGATCAGCCCCCTTCCTGGTCACGGGAAGGCCGTGAACCAGGCCTAAGCTGACCTGCTCCTCCCTCTTGTGCCTCTTGCTGTTGGTCGCGTATTCCTCATCGTGTTCACTGCGGATCCTCACCCACGGGGACGGCCAGGACATAGTTGAACTCGGAGAGGTAACGCAGGACGTCAACGCTGTGGAAGCATCGAGGGCCACCAGCTCCACCTCGAACAGGGATAGGACCTGTCCCATGGGGGGCTCAACCACCTGCAGCTCGCTCATTCTCCTCACGTGCCTCGCCACGGCCAGGGTCTTCCCCTTAACTCTGGTGGTGGCGAAAGGAGTGGCCGTCCTTCCCGCTACCCAGGCTATCCACATACAGTAGAACCTCACCCCAGTCCAGGGAGACGCTGATCTCCTCAACTCTCCGCAGTTCGCCCAGGGCCACCTCCCTCCCTTTCCTGGAAGTTCAGGTGGGAAACTATTTCACTTCACTTCCCACATTTCCCGGCGAGGGATAGTTCGTTCTTCCTGATTCTGGTCATGGGTAATACAATGACTCCCTCATCATTAACCTTTCCATTCTCACCTGGTTCAGAATTGTAAAACCCTCTTTGTAATATTTTTAGAAAAATGATTTTGGATCTACTGTTTAAGGTGGGGAGGAGGTCGAGTGAAGGACGCTGATCATTCCACTACTTTGACCTCTATGTTCTCAGAGGCCAACCTATTAATTATAGCGTTCAAAGTCTCACTGTTCAGTAGTTCGAAAGTCACGTAGATGTTAGTGTAGCCCGGCCTCACGTTCGCCTCAAATCTCTCATGAACTACGTCTATTATATTCCCCCTTATCTGTGCTATATAGCTGAGTACCCTGTTTAGGTAACCAGGCTTATCCGGAACGCTGACCCTTATCTTTATTACTCGCTTAAATTTATGCATAGTTTTATTTATTATATTAGAGAGAAGAGTTAAATCAATATTCCCGCCGCTGATGAGACAGATCACCTTCTTCCCCTTAACCTTAACCTTAGAGCTCAGGACCGCAGCTAGGGAGGCTGCCCCAGCGCCCTCCGCCACTGTCTTCGCTCTCTCCAGGAGTAAGGAAATGGAGTCCTCCAACTCTTCATCGTCCACTAGAACTATGTCATCAACTAGCTCGTTGACTATGGAGTAGGTTAGGTCGGAGGGCGTTTTCACCAGTATTCCATCCGCTATGGAGTAGGAGGGGTCTACTTCCACGATCCTCCCGGCCTCCTTCGAGATCTTCATGGAGGGCGAAGAGTCGGACTGAACTCCTATGAGTCTTACACTGGGCTTCCTTGCTTTAAGGGAGATCGCAATGCCCGAGATGAGTCCGCCTCCACCTACTGGGACTACCACTACGTCAGGATCGGCCTCTAGGAGCTCCAGCCCAATAGTCCCCTGTCCCAATATTACGTCTTGATCGTTGTAAGGATGAATCAAGACCTTGCGGGATTTAGATATGATATCCTCTGCTACCTTCATGGACTCATGTATGTACTTCCCGTGGAGGATTACTTCTGCACCATAAGCTTGAGTGGCCTGGATCTTGGCTATGGGGGCTGTCTCAGGCATGACCACAGTAGCCTTGATCCCCAGGACTTTCGCGGCATATGCAACCCCCTGTGCGTGATTTCCCGCGGAGACAGCTATAACCCCATTCTCCGCCTCCTTGCCTAAAGATGTTAACTTACTGAAGGCCCCCCTGACCTTAAAGGAACCGGTCTTCTGAAGGTTCTCAAGCTTTAGGTAAATACTTCCGCCACTTATCTCGGAGAAAGTCCTGCTATACTCCAGTGGAGTCCTATGAATGTGAGGCGAGATCCTGTCGTAAACCCTGGACAGGAGGGCGAAAGCCTCTCGGTATTTCAACTTCGACACCTCAGTCAACCCCTGCCCTCATCACTATTCAGCGATCGAAGACTACCTCATCGGATCCTATGAGGGAATTCAGCCTACTCTTCAGCTTGAAGTAGGTATTATTTAGGGTTTCGGGCATTACCTTAACGTTGGCTGTGATCACCATGAAGTTCGAGTCCCCCACCCACCTGGGCACTACGTGGATGTGAACGTGGGACTCGACACCGGCCCCAGCGCTTCTGCCTATATTGACCCCTACATTGAAACCGTCTGGGGAATAAACTTCTCTTACGGCCCTTAAGGCAGCCCTGATCTGTTTGAAGATCTCTAACATCTCTTCATCCCTGAGTAGATCTAGGGATGGGACATGTCTATAGGGTACCACCATTAAATGACCAGTGTTATAGGGGTAGAGGTTTAGCACGGAGTAGGAGAGATTCCCTCGGTAAAGCACATACTTCTCCTCATCAGAGAAGTTCGGGATCTCACAGAAGATGCACTTACCCTCACCTTTACGTTTAGAGGATTCCGTGACGTAGTTGAAACGCCAAGGAGACCACAGTATGTCCATATCGACATAATATGATGAGGGCTTTAATCTTTACATCATTTTGACGAAAAGCCGTGAGGCGAAGGATCTCATTTAATGAGGGCACGATCGTCTCCAGTTGAGAGACCTCACCCTTTCAGGGCGATAAGGGAGTGAGCGTATAGGGTAAGGATTGCATAAATGTTTTACCGGGGAGTAAATAACCCCTCCACTTCCAGTGGAGATCTTTGAGTGTCACTGATGTTCAGAGGATTCACACTCCCACCCCTCCACTTCCAGTGGAAACGTTTAAATTAGGTGAAGCGACTACTCCTGGAGTAATTTAAGGCAAGTTTGTATAATTACTTCATACATTTTTTCTGGTTCACACTCCTTATTTTCTACATTGTCTCCAGTGGAAACAAAGGGGTGCCGCAGATCTGTATAGGGCATAATGAAATTTTATAATAGACCAAGTTCATGCTTAATTGGGCCGGTAGCTCAGCCTGGAAGAGTGCTCGGTTTGCACCCGAGAGGTCCCGGGTTCAAATCCCGGCCGGTCCATTGGGGGGACGCCCTACGCCCCTAATTCCCTAAAGCTAAATACCCCTTTACATTACAACCGTTTTAAATGCCGTCCTTTCACACATCAATGAAGTTGCTCTATCTCACTGGCCTAAGCTCAATCTGGTATACATATGTTCGCGTCAACCCTTTCTCCCCTTCCCCCTTAGCTGAACAATGTTAACGATTACTACGACTTCACGCCCCTATTGCATGGGGTGGACACATATTATAAACGATACTTCCTATTTGCCCCCGGTATATCACCTGGGAGCCCGTCACCATTAAGGGCTTCCCCTACACGTTTACGGACTATTATTCAGCGTAACCCCTTTCACTCACACTCGACTGTAGATGGGACTGATACGCTCTAATCCATGAAGCTTTACGCCGAACTTCTAGAAACTAGGAGCCCGCAGCCAAACTCTCAGTAAACCTTAAAGTGCAACCCCCCTAAGGGCCTTGTGAGTCTAAGGATAGCAACCTTGGGGAGTCATAGTTCACTTCAAATAATGCACGGTGCTAAACTCGAGGGATTCAAGACGTGTTTAATCTATGAGAAGAGGAGGAGATTCTACAGGGACTTCCACTTCATTGATGAGTATTACCCTTACGATTCGGTGGAGGAGGTCGTGGACATCCTCAACGGGTTAGGCGACTGCGTAGTCATACCACACGGTAGTTTTGTGGAGTACCTAGGTATCGGTAACATAGGGAGGATCAAGGTCCCCATATTTGGGAACAGAAAACTCATGAATTGGGAGTCCGATCAGAAGTTGAAGATGGGCCTCCTTGAGGCCTCAGGCATAAAGATCCCCAAGAGCTTCAGCAGGCCGGAGGCGGTGGACAGGCCCGTAATAGTGAAGCTTCCTGGAGCTAAGGGAGGAAGAGGTTACTTCGTGGCTAGGGATCCGGAGGAGGTTGAGAGAGGAATACAGTCCCTAATGGAGAGGAGGATGGTGAAAAACGTGGAGGACATACTAATCCAGGAATATGTAGTTGGTGTCCCCATGTACTTTCAGTTATTCGAGAGCAGGGTTATGGACAGAATAGAGCTCACCGGCATAGACATCAGGTATGAGAGTAATGTGGATGGACTTAAACGTATGCCTAACCTCCAGGGAATACCCCCCTCATTCACGGTAGTGGGGAATATACCAGCAGTAGCTCGCGAGAGCTTGCTGGAGACTGTTTACGATTACGCTGCGAAATTCTCCTCCACCGTGAGGAAGAAGATACCGCCTGGTTTGATAGGACCCTTTTGTCTAGAGTCCGTGGTGACAGAGGACCAGGAGATCTTCGTATTCGAGTTCTCCGGGAGGATCGTCGCCGGCACCAACTTGTATATATGGGGAAGTCCCTATTCGTGGCTCTACTGGAACGAGCCCATGAGTGTGGGCAGGCGGATAGCAAGGGAGATAAGGATGGCCTTAGATAAGGAAATGCTGGAGGAGGTGGTAACGTGAAGGTAGCTGCTTTGGCCAGTCATTCAGCCTTGGACGTATTCGATGGAGCCAAGGACGAGGGTTTCCAGACTATAGCCCTCTGTAAGAGGGGTAGAGAGAGACCGTACCTCGAGTTCAAGCGAGTGGTGGACCAGTCCATTGTTTTAGATTCCTTCGACGAGATCGCCTCAGAGAGAGTTCAGTCCATGTTACTCAGCGAGGATGCGGTGGTCGTGCCTAACAGGAGCTTGGCGGTTTACTTAGGTTATGATAAACTGGAGGGAATGCACGTCAAGTTCTTCGGCAATAAGTATATGTTGAGGTGGGAAGAGAGGACAGGACCTAAGAACTACTACTCGATCCTGGACAAGGCCGGTATAAGGAGACCTAAAACTTTCGAGAGGCCGGAGGCGGTGGACAGGCCCGTAATAGTGAAAGTGCCAGAGGCCAAGAGGAAGGTGGAGAGGGGTTTCTTCATAGCAGTTAGCTATGAGGATTATAAGAGGAAGGTGGGGGAGCTAATGAAGGAAGGTCTAATCGATGAGGAGGGTTTGAAGGGAATGGTGATTGAGGAATTAGTGATAGGGGCCCACTTCAATGTCAACTACTTCAATAGCCCAGTTTTCGAGAGAGTAGAGGTGATCAGTGTAGACAGGAGGATCCAGAGCGATCTGGACGGTTTCATCAGGCTTCCCGCTTCGGTTCAGCTCCAACTCTCCAGGCAACCTAGGTTGATAGAGGTGGGTCACGAGGTGGCCACGATCAGAGAGAGCCTCCTGGAGAAGGTCTTCGAGATCGGCTATTCCTTCGTGGAGGCCTCTAAGGAGCTTGAGCCCCCAGGAATAATAGGCCCCTTCACGTTACAACTGATGGCGACACCGGAGTTAGAATTAGTGGTGTTCGATGTGGCACCTCGCATAGGAGGGGGAACTAACGTTTACATGGGAATAGGGAGTCAATACTCTAAACTATACTTCGGGAAACCAGTGAGCTTAGGGAGGAGGATAGCAATAGAGTTAAAAGAGGCAGATGGACAAGATCAATTGAATAAGATTCTCTCGTAGTCAATTAAGTACTGTAATTACTTTTACTGCCTTAGTTTTCGTCGCATCACTCGTTGTGGGCGAATTTCATAATTAAGAATAATTGATGGAATTCCTTTTATACTTCGTTTCCAGTTGCATGAAAACGGTGCCAGTTGCTAACTTTATTAGTTGGAGGATTCTTCGGTGATGAAGGTAAGGGTAAGGTAGCCTCATACTTAGCTCTCAAGGATGAACCCAGTATTTCGTTGAGAACAGGAGCCGTGAACGCTGGACATACTGTGATCCTACAGGGGAGAGAGTGGAAGATAAGGGCTATTCCATCAGCCTTCGTTAACCCCAAGACTAGGATAGGATTAGGCCCCGGTGCCTTAACTAACCTTGGCGTCCTGTTCAAAGAGCTAGAGGAAACAGGGTCGACCTCCAGGTTCTTCCTAGATCCCCACGTTGGCGTAATATCGGATCAGGAAGTGGAGGAGGAGAGGCAAGACGATTACCTCATGAAGGTCGTAGGTAGCACGGGCCAAGGGGTGGGATACGCTGAGAGTAAACGCGTCCTGAGGAAGTTGAAGCTAGCCTCGGACTATCCTGAGTTGGGCAGGTTCCTAACGGACGTTCCAGCCTCAGTAGTCGAGGCGGTGGAAAGGGGGGAAGAAGTCTTAGTGGAAGGAACGCAGGGTCACATGCTCAGCCTATACCACGGTCACTACCCCTATGTAACTAGCAGGAACACTACCGCTAGCGGGATCCTCAGTGAGGTGGGCGTAGGGCCCAAGTATGTGAGGGAGGTCATAGTGGTGTTCAAGTCCTTTGTCACTAGGGTAGGACAAGGTGCCCTTGAAGGTGAATTAGATCAAGTTGAGGCTGAGAAACTGGGTTTAGTGGAGAGGGGGACGGTGACGGGCAGATTGAGGAGAGTAGCCCCTTTCAACATGAAGTTAGCTAAGCAGGTGGTGAAAGTGAACGGAGCGACCCAAGTGGCCATAACCAAGTTGGACTGGTTATTCAAGGGAGCCTCAGGGATCAGGAGGTACCAGGATCTTCCCGTGGAAGCTAAGAGGTGGATCGAAGAGATTCAAGGAGAGTTAAAGGTCCCAGTGACGATCATAGGCACAGGGAGCGATACTTACGACGTTATCGATTTGAGGAGGGAGGTGGCTGAAGAGTGATGGATGTAACCATAATAGGGGCTGGTCCAGCTGGTCTGTTCGCCGCTTACGAGTTGGCAGCTTCAGGTGCAGCTGAGAAGTTCAAGGTAGTTCTGCTCGACAGAGGAGTCAGGGCCTCCAAGAGGGTTTGCCCCTTAATGTCACCCAAGGAGAAGTGCACCTTCTGTATGCCCTGCCACATCACATATGGTATAGGGGGAGCGGGGACCTACAGCAGCGGCACCATCAACTTGAGGCCAGACATAGGAGGGGATCTTCATGAGCTCCTGAAGAGTTGGGATAAGGCGCAGGCACTAATAGACTACGTGGACTCAGTCTTCGTCAAGTTCGGGGCACCCAAGGATAGGGTATACGTCCCTGACCCGGAGAAGGTAAAGGGGATCCAGAAGAGGGCAGCCAAAGTGGGAGCAGAGTTCATACCCATAAAACAGAGGCATATGGGCACGGATAAGACCCCAATAGTCATAGAGAACATGACCAACTTCATAGAGGAGAGAGGAATCAACGTAATGGAACTCACCGAAGTGAGCGAGATCCAGAAGAACGGTAGCTCTTTCCTCCTGAAGACCAATAAGGGCGAGATCGAGAGCAGGATAGTCCTCGCAGCTCCAGGGAGGGGAGGATCCCAGTGGTTCTACCAACAGAGTAGGAAATTGGGCGTGGATATGGTTTCCGCTTCTCTCGATGTTGGAGTGAGGGTGGAAACGGAGTCGTTAATAATGGAGGAGCTGACAGATGCGGTTATGGACCCTAAGGTAGTGCTCTACACCAGGAAGTATGACGATAAGGTGAGGACTTTCTGCGTGAACCCTAGAGGTTACGTAATGAAGGAAGTCTACTCCGATGGGACTGTGGGAGTTAACGGCGAGACCTTTGTTGATAAGAAGAGTAATAACACCAACTTCGCTTTCTTAGCGACAGTGAAGCTCTCCGACCCCATGGAGGACACGATAGAGTACGGGAAGAGTATAGCTAGGCTAATGACCAGATTGGGAGGGGAGAAGCCCCTCATACAGAGACTCATAGACTTCGAGAAGGGGAGGAGGAGCACCTGGGACAGGATAAATAAGTCCACGGTCAAACCCACCTTGAAGGACGTAACGCCTGGAGACATAACCATGGGTTTACCCTATAGGATAGTGGAGGACGTGAAAGAGGGATTGGAAAGGCTGGACAATATAGCCCCAGGTATATATTCGTCCAATACCCTACTTTACGCCCTGGAGATAAAGTATTACAGCATGAAGGCAGTGGTGGATAGCAATATGGAGACCGTGGTGGATAACCTATTCGTGGCGGGGGATGGCGTTGGACTATCTAGGGGAATAAACGTAGCCGCTGCCACTGGAGTCATGGCTGGCAGAGGGATCCTGAATAAGCTTGGGGTTTAATCTAACAAATTCTGCCTTGCCTCTCAGCGTGATAGAGTGAATGACTGAGGTATTTCCTACCCATCCACGGATAGCGCTCTAGGTCGCAGGATGGATAAGAGGGGTCGGACTTTCATTGGGGCATCATGGCTTGCATTCAACCTCTCGTCCCCATACCCCTGTTCTGCTCCCCACGCCATCCACGGGAGCTCCCTGCTAGGACGTGGGAGTTCCATTGGGCGCCTTCCTCCACTCCACATTATTCAAGGACCCTACAGTGTAACCCTCTGGTGATGCTGGTGCTGAGTTCACGAATTTCACTTCCTGCCATACGCTAGATGATTTCAAATTATGGAAAGTCCGTAGCTTGAGTGAAACTGCTAACGATGGCGTACCTCGAGGGCTCTCGCTCAGGTTCCTCACATCCAGTCAGTGGGCAACATTGAGGTAGGGTTAGAATACACTGAACTATCCTGTCTTTGTGGGGGCATCCCTACCTCGCGGTTTCCTGCTTTCTCGGGCGATCCCGAATCCACTGGAAGCGGAGGTTCCACTGAACCGTTCTTTCGCGCCCCGTGCGGAAGAGAGGTCATGGAGGGTTTGCGCTCCACATGCCTTTCCTAGTCCCCAAGGTGCAGGCCCAGCTCTTTCAGCCTTGGTCTGATCATCGCTTAGGTTGTTGGAATGAAGAGTATAAGGGGACTTTCTCTGCCTCTAGAGGGGACTTAAGCTTCCTTACCCCCGTAAAATTAAACGTTCCCCCAGGTCTGCCGCTCCTCATAATCCCTTTGAGGTAAAGGATTAATATTCGTTTTTCAATTTTAAATAAATTTTTCTCAACAACCTAATCAGGGTTCTGGCTTCCTCCTCATCTCTTAAAGATCTCAAGACTATCCTCTTTGCAGCGTAATACATCGGCAGATCGTCTCGACCTTTCGATATCTCGTCAAATATCAGCTTTAGATACTTACCCACTAGATCTATAGCCTCTGCACTCACTGATCCTCTCTCCCCCTTACTCCTGGCTCTCCAGATCTCGTATAGCACTATACCCACGGAGTGAGATAGGTTAAGCACCTCGTACTCTGGGTTGGCTGGTATATGGAGTAATAGGTCACACATGGCTATCTCCTCTCTGGTTAACCCCACACTTTCCCTACCGAAAACTAAGGCAGCTCGCTTCCCCGCCATTATATCAGCTACCTCCCATGGTCTCACCGACTTCCTGAGGATGTCCCCCGGGATATCCGCTATGCTGGACGTGGCGATCTTGATGTCTGTATCCTTTAGGGCTTGATCTAAAGTGGGCACGACCACGGAAGAGTCTAAGACCTCCACCCCCCTCATGGCAAACCTCCTGGACTCTGTCAAATCGCATTTTGGGTTGACTAGGAAAAGTTCGTCTACACCGAAGTTCTTGCAGAGTCTAGCCACGAAGCCTACATTCTGTTCCCCCTCAGGCTCCACTAGGACTACCCTGATCATCTCTCTAACTCCACCGCCTTGATTTCCTCATATCCCATGACCCTACTAGCCTCTTTCCTGACCTTAAGTCCCTCACTCCTAATGCTGGAGAGAAGTAATTCCTCATCCGATAGTGAGGAGTAGGTTAGGTAGATCCTCTTGAAGGGCAAACGCAGGGCTTCCAGAATTACCTCCACTCCTCCTTTCCCTCCAGACCAGCTATACCCTATCCAGGAGTCCCTTTCATTGTAAGGGAGATACGGCGGATTGAATATGAGAGTGTGGAAATTCCATTCTCGCAGACATGAGAGCATGTTGCAATTGATCACGCTTAGATCGACCCCGTTGAGTTTAGCGGAGCATAGAGTGGCCTCAGCTGCATACGGATTAACGTCTATTGAGATAACTCTAGCCCCTTCCTTAGCCGCGTAAATGCCCAGTATTCCAGTTCCACTTCCCAAATCCACTACTGTCTCCCCTCCCCTAACCTTTAGGATGGACATGATGAGTTCAGTGTCGTCTGAGGGTTCGTAAACGTTGTCATTCAGGCAGACTCTAATTCCATACAGCTCAATAACTCTGAGACTTGCCATGGTTTGAATTCACCCAGCCTCCTGTTACAATTACAGGTGAAGCCACACTCGTCGGCTGCTCTAGATAAAACCTTATTGTGGTAGTTGGATATACACCTCAACCTCGACACCACTTCTGGATTGAACTCCCTCACCCTGTTAAATACCACTATAACGCTCTGAACCCTGGGAGGTGGAAAGAAGGAGGATGGAGGAACTCCAGCCACAGCCCTTATATTGTAGAAGTAGTTGAGGGCGAAGGAGATATAGGTGGGATAATTCAGGACCTTCTCGACGAAATCCAACTGCAGAATCAGAACCAGCTTCCTGATCCCGTTAATCCTCATGACTTCCTCGAAGAAGTCCCGGGTTATGTGATAAGGAAGGGAGGACACGATCTGCCCTCTTAAAACCGGCAGTTTCCTTCCGTCAGCTATTATCACATCCTTTCCCTTGAGCCCTAAGGCCAATTCCTCGTCTATTTCAATACAAAGATCAGGCCTCACGAAGTCTGTCAAAAAACCCTTCCCGGATCCTACCTCTATTATCGGAGTCCCAGGCTCTAAGTTCTCAGCTATAACCTCCGCAGCTCCTTTGTCCCTCAGGAAGTGTTGGGATAGGACTACCATAGAACCCTATGACCTTCCCTGCCTGATCCTCTCTAGGTAACCGATGTAGGTGGACTTGACCAAGTCCCTCTGGGGCTGGACGAAAAGGAAGTATTTCTCCCCCACCTCACCTTCCGCAGATTTCGTGGACGCTTTGATCTCCGTCAAGATCCTCTCTATCAGCATCTGCTTGATTCCCTTCAACTTGGTCCTCTCCTCTATGTCTTTATAGTTCGAGAAGGCGTTCCTCTTCCTCTCCTCCAGTATGGTCCTCAGGGATTTCTTGCCTATGCCTGGTAAGAGTTCCAGTGAATGTAGCCTCAAGGTCAGCGACTCCGCTCTATTGAAGAATTCCACGAACTCCTTCTCCTTCTCCTCCACCACTCTATTCAAGACCGTGATTAGGTTGTCCTTAGCCACTGAAGTTAAGTCGTCGTATCCCACGTCCAGCACTTCCTTGGCATTTCTAACTTCCTCATTCTCCTCCATATCGATCTTCTGTTCCGGCTGGAACTCTGCAGGTCTCCTCAATACTACCTCCATTAGGGTGAAGTAATCCTCCCCCAGCAGCTGTAGAAGAGGCTGGTTTCTGTGTCTAGCGTGTCTGTCCAGCGGATTCCCCTCTCTTAGGTAATCCAATACGTAAGCCACCCTCTCCCTTACTCTCCTCCTCTGCAACTGTCTTCACGCCAATATATCACAAATTAAGATAATAAACCTCAACGTTCTATATATTTCTTCACTAAATCCAAAATTAATTGTAATTCATCCTGGCTAAAGGTTTTCCCCTCTAAAAGGGCTATGCTCCTGATCTCCTCCACGCTTAATGGGCATATACTGGCTATCATAGCCGCTACTTCCTCTCGGAGTCCCATGGACTTTAGGGACTCCGTTAGCTTCGCCGCGTTCTCGGCTTCACATTTCCCCATACTGTTTAAATACTCATAGGTTTTCTGTAACACGTTCGAAGATATACCGTCCCTTATTATTGCCTCCAGTAATCTCTTCGCCTCAGCGTAGGGTATATACCTCACTTCACTTACGTCAATTGGCACTCTTAGTCCCTCCATATGGGACCAAATGCTCAGGCCTTACGTAGAGGACCTTATACTTGGCGCCGTCTGAGGTCCTGATCAAGAAGGACTTGCCCTTTCTGCCCACTACCTCCCCCACCCTTCCCTGAAACCTCCTGTGGGGCATGCCCTTGTGAATGGCGCTGTTTATGTCTATTACCACTTTATCCCCTATTTCGTATTGCTTCATCAGTTTACTCAAGGGAGGTATTGAGCCCCTTTCCCTAACTTCCTTCTTAAGAACCTTCCTACTCCTCTGTCTATTTCCCTTCGACGCTTTCACCATTTTGACTCTTTCTACTGCCTGAGAGCTTCAAAATAAAGGTTTGTCGGAAAGGTTTTAAGGTTTGCCTTGGAAAACTAGCGTGTGCGGAGGTGCCCGAGCCTGGTCAAAGGGGGCGGACTTAAGACCCCCAGGTAAGAGATCCGCTGGCGCAGGCCTGCGTGGGTTCGAATCCCACCCTCCGCACGCCTATCTTGGCCTCCCTTCTTCAGACTTTTCGAGTGTGTCCATAGTGTAGTCACGAGTTAGGTAAATTAACGAGATGGGTAAATTAACAGGTTTGCCTATCTGTCAGCATCTATTACCTCAACAGATCCTCATTAATCCACGCCGTCCGCATCATGTTCTGAAGGGAAAGATAATTTATCTGTAAGTAACGGCACTACGGCCACACGGACTTTTCCCCAGTAAATCTTAAAATGCCCTCCTCGCTTATGCCTAACCGATCCAGTTGGAATTTACTTCCTAGGTCCAATGGGTAGTTTCTCTCACGAAGCGGCTTCCAAGTTAATCGGAGAACTCAAACCTAAGCCCACAATAACTGAGGTCTTCGAGAGCGTATCTAAGTCCAGCGACTCTCTAGGTGTAGTTCCCATAGAGAACTCCCTTGAGGGTCCTGTCAATGAGAGCTTAGATAGGTTATACTTCAATGACAACCTATACGTCAACTATGAAATAGAGGTTCCAATTAAGCTGGTATTGGCCAAGAGCAGGGCTGCTAAGGAAGTAGAGAGGATCTACTCTCACATGCACGCCATTCAGGAGGCGAGGGATTTCTTGGAAAGGATTAGAGTGAGAGAGGTAGTGCCAGTACAGAGCACTTCAAGAGCAGCTGAAATGGCGTCAATGGACGAGAGGAGTGCAGCTATATGCTCCGAGTTCGCTGCCAAACTTTACGGCTTAGACGTGATCCAGGACAATTTGACAGGAGACTTGGTTAACATAACCAGGTTCGTAGTGATCTCAAAAAACCTTGCGTATTCAGGAAATAAGACCATGCTCTTCTTCACGGTGGAACATAAGCCAGGCTCCCTGTATAGGGCGCTGAGCAACTTCCAAAAACACAGTATAAACCTAACCATGATATATTCGAGACCCATGAGGAGCATACCTTGGCACTACTACTTCTTCGTGGAGTTCGAGGGATCGCTGGACCAAGACGTAGTTAAACGCGCTACGGGGGGCTTAAAGGAGGCGGTGACGGAGCTTAAGATAAAGGGGAGCTATTCCAGGCTTTAAGGGATCGGTGCCCTAGGGAAGGGTTATATGAATTGCTATTTTTAGTCCAGGTTTCTAGATTACACCCATGGAGTTAACGGAGTCACAAAAGAGGTTGATAATGCATCTTCAGTATGATTTCCCAGTAGACGTAAGACCTTTCTCCGTTATTGCAGAGAAGTTGGGATTGAGGGAGCGAGAGGTGATCGAGGAGGCGAAGTTATTAATGGAGCGGGGCGTTTTGAAGAGAATTGGAATGTATGTGAATTTCAGGGCTAAAGGGATGGAGGGCGCACTTATCGCCGCTAACATACCACCCGGTAAAATAGAGGTCTTCCGTCGAACGGCTCTCGGCATCAGGGAGATTACCCACAACTTCGTTAGGAATCACTGCAGGTTTAACATATGGTTCGTAATGAAGGCGAGTAATAAAGAGGAGTTGAGGACTAGGGTCGCTGAGATGCTGAGCAGGCTTGAAGTCAGCGACTACGTGATCCTCTACTCCAAGAGGAATCTCAAACTCAGCGTCAAGTATGATGTTTTCAAAGGTATTTCGTGGAGTCCAGCTGAGTTAGCTCCTGAGAGGGTGCCTAAAGCTGAAGAATTGGGGGTGAGTACGGAAGTGTTGAAGAGGCTCTCTATGCCCCTTCCGATCACAGAGAGACCTTTCCAGAGAGTAGCAGCTGAAGTGGGAATGACAGAGGAAGAGCTGGTGCAGATTATCGGGGAACTCAGGAGGTTCCATGTGATCAAGGACTATGGCGCTACTGTAAATGGGGAGAGGATCGGGATAACGGAGAACGCCATGTTACTAATGAACTCCGATCGCGTCGAAGAGACCTGCGTTGAGGTAGCCCAAAAGGTACATGAGGCTACACACGTTGTGTTAAGGGAAACAGAGGGTGACTGGGAGTACCTCTGTTACTGTATGATCCACGGTAATTCCAGGTCTACATTGAGGCGAGTTGCTGAGGAAGTAGTGAAAAACGTTCCTGTGAATAGCTACATGATGCTTTACAGTATTGAGAACTTGAAACCTGGGATAGTAATGTGAGGAGTTCAAGCCTTTTCTGTTAAGGAGGGGACTCTTTGCCTTACTAGCGGTTAAGGGGCGGGAGTTCACTCCCTAGGTAGTTCACGAAGGTGAATCGACTTCTTTAAAATCCCTTTTAAGTGCAGGACCTCGCTTGGCCCATTTTAGGGTTCTCGCAAAATTTATTTACGCGGGCAATGGAGGTTACGCTTAATGTCGAGTAAGGGTTCGAGCAGATCTGGACAAGTGAAAGACAAGTGGAAGATGAAGAAGTGGTTCACCGTAGTGGCGCCTAAGTTGTTCTCAGAGGTTCCCCTAGGGATAACTCCGGCTTTCGACTCCTCCAATGCTTTGAACAGGAAAGTGGAGACCACCTTATACGACCTAACGGGAGACTTCAGCACTGTGCACATTAAGGTCTATTTCAAGGTAGTGGGAAGTGAAGGGGATAGATTAATCACCATGTTTCAAGGTCACGAAATAGCGAGGGACTACATAAGGTCCCTCATAAGGAGGAAGAGTTCCAAGGTGCAAACAGTAACCGATGTGACTACCAAGGATGGTTACTCCCTAAGGGTTAAGGCGCTGGCTCTGACTACATATAGGTGCCAGAGGGGACAGAAGACCGCGATCAGGAAGATAATATTGGATTCGATATCCAAATACGCTAATGAGTCCACCTTTGACGATTTCGTTTCAGCTCTACTGTTCGGTAAGATATCTAACGAGCTGTTCAGTGTTATTAAGAAGATCTACCCTCTGAGGAACGTGGAGATCGAGAAAAGCAAATTACTCTCTTTCCCCAAGACAGGCAAGGAGACTTCGATTGAAAGCGGTAATACTGGCAGCGGGTAAAGGTGAAAGGCTAGAACCCATAACTCACACTAGACCCAAGCCCCTAGTTCCCATTCTAGGTTCAACGCTCCTGGATAGGCTAATCTCTCAAGTCAAGAGATATGCAAGCGATATTTACCTAGTCGTGGACGACCCCAATCCGTTTAAGGGGTTTCGGGGCGTTAAACTCCTGATCCAGGGTGAGGAGAGGGGTTCTGGTGCAGCTTTGAAATCAGCTAGTAGGGGTATGGGTGGCGATGGGGAGATCCTAGTGGTCTACGGTGATCTCTTCTTCACAGACGAGGCCTTGTCCTCTCTTACGCAAGTTAGTAGCGAGAACGCCATAGTGGCTGTCAGAGTTCAAGATCCTAAGGATTACGGGACAGTGCTGAAGGACAGTGAAGGTAACTTAATGAGGATTAGGGAGAAAGCTCAAGAGCAGAACTTCAACCTAATCAATGCAGGGATCTACAAATTTTCTTCAGATATATTTAGTTATGTAGAAAAAATTACGATCTCTCCCCGCGGAGAGTACGAGTTAACCGATGCCCTGAACTTGATGGCTGCGGAAAGGAAGGTTAAGGTAGTGGAGTTCGAGGGACCTTGGATCGACGTGGGAAAACCTTGGAACTTGTTGGAGGCCAATAAATTAGCACTAGAAATGGAGTCCTCAAAGGTGAATGGCCTAATAGAGGAGGGAGTTAAGGTTAGGGGGAAAGTGATGATTGAGGAGGGGGCAGAAGTGAAAGCGGGGACTTACATTGAGGGTCCTGTATACATAGGCAAGAACTCGTCTATAGGTCCTAGCTCCTATCTAAGGCCTTACACAGTGATCTCGAAAGATTGCAGGATCGGCTTCTCCGTGGAAGTCAAGGAGTCACTGATAATGGAGGGAACTAAGATCCCTCACCTCAGTTACGTTGGGGACAGCGTGGTGTCTGAGGAAGTCAACTTGGGAGCAGGGACCACAGTGGCTAACCTCAGGTTTGATGAGAAGGAAGTTTCCATGAAGATCAAGGGGGTTAGGGTGGGTTCTGGTAGGAAGAAGTTTGGGGCAGTGATTGGAGGCCATGTTAAGACTGGGGTCAATGTTTCGATCCTCCCTGGGATCAAAATCGGGGCATTCGCCAGGATATATCCTGGCACCGTGGTCTCGAGAGACGTGAATTACGGTGAATTCTACAGGGGAGAGTGATTACAAAGAGGGGTTAAGGGCGCAAAGCCCCGCCGGCGAAGATGGATGACTCCCTAATTATCGATTTAAAGAAATATCTAGGCTAAGGCTGAAAGAGCTGGGTCTGTATCCTTGGGACCGGGGAAACCAGTGGACGGGAGAGCCTCCGTAACCCAGATAGGGGTACTACAGAGGTTCATTGGAACCTCCGCTGCGAGTGAAGGAGGATCCAGCTTCCTGGAAGGAGCAGGAAATCTCCCCACCGCGAGGTAGGGGGATGTCACCAAAGTTACTCCCAAATACTCTGCCGATGACAGTCAAGGATGGGGTGAGCGTCGCTGAGGTGCCCCGGCTAAGGTCAGTGAGGTGCGCCCCTTCCCCAACAACAGCCCTTGTGGACAAGACCAAGTCCATATCTTCAGAGCTGGGACGGTCCTATTTCCTCTCCACGATCTCCCAGCAGATGAAGGGCCTTGCCCATGGGGTGGGGGTGATGAAAAGTCAGATGGAAGGGCAGTGCGTTACCCTGGACTAACCCCAGGAGTTGAGGGTGAATGTGGATGAACCGTCAAGGTCCCGTGGCGGAATTGGAAATGGGTAAAAGTAGCTAGAAGTTAAGCCGGTGTGTCCATAGTGTCATTAATTTAGTTCCGGTATCAACCCCTCCTCCCACTGCACTAACGCTGCTGAACTCGATCATACAAGCTCCTGTTCACGGCCTTGGTTGCCTCTTGAACCTGACCACTGTCCCTCAGGGAGGAGTGCAGGGATTCGTTTGGGTTCACCGGTGAGGTCAAAGTGTGGTTCTCCAACCTGAAGTATAAGTTACTATCCTCGCTCACCCCCTCCAGGAGCGCACCTCCTCACCTCGTTGAAGGCCCCCTCGTCCCTATTGCAAGGAGAAGAGGACGTAGAAGCCTAGTGTAGGTTAAGCAAGTGAAGAGCCTGTGGAAAGCCTGGATTTCCTGCCCAAGTAGGTTCACATCCCTTCCACCACTTCGGTGACGACTTCACCGTCAACAATTCCCTCAGCCCTGTCCCAAAGTTCCACCAACCTCTCGTACCTCCTCCTGCCTTAACGCTTCACCCGAGTGAATACCGTGCCGAGGGGTTCGAGCTCCTGGAAATGGCCCTCATGCTCACACCGTTGGGACACGCCCTCAACGCCCTCTCCCTGGGATGGTAAAGGGCGTCGGCCTCAAATGTCCTCCCACGCCTGCACAGCCGCTCCTGCCCTCGACCTCACCACGCTTCACAACATAGTGACTGGAAGGAGGGACAACTCAAGTCTCACCAATGACGGGCCTCCTTCCCATGGGTGACGACGGATATGCAAATATTTAACCTAAATGGCGACACTATGGATACGCTCGGTTAAGCCACGGGTAAACACTTAATAGTGACCTACAGAGCTGCTAACACATAAGGACTAGAGATTATTGAATCTCACGCCACTTAGCAACTCAAGGGTCCTGTACAAACTTTAAAATTGGCTTTTCGTAATGTAGCACTACCAGACTCTTCGAGGAGTCCACTCATGCGTTCAGGAAAGAAGTTTAACCCATTAGATCACGTTTTAGTGCCTCAGCACGAGAAGCTCAGTGTGGAGGAGGCATACAAGGTGCTCAAGGAGTTAGGAGTCAAACCCGAGGACTTGCCTTGGATAAAGGCCTCGGACCCTGTAGCTAAGAGAATAGGGGCGAAGGCAGGCGATTTGGTGAGGATAAAGAGGAAGAGCGGAGTCACTGGATATTCAATAGCATATAGATATGTAATAAGCGGATGATAGAAAATGATAGACATTCAGGATAGATGGGAGATAATAAAGAGCTACTTCAGGTCTAAGGGTCTAGTAAGGCAACACCTTGACTCCTATAATGAGTTCGTTCAAAAAGTTCTGCAGCAGATAATAGACGAACAAGGAGAGATAGTTACAGAGATACCTGGGCTTAAGGTAAAGCTAGGTAAGATAAGGGTTGACAAGCCGAGTGTTAGGGAGGCAGATCGGGCTGTAGTCGATGTTACTCCTATGGAGGCGAGGCTCAGGAACCTAAGCTACTCAGCTCCCATAAGGCTGATCATGACGCCTGTGGAGAACAACATTGAGGGCGAGCCTGAGGAGGTTTATATCGGGGAACTCCCAGTAATGCTAAAGTCGGTTATAGATCCAACGTCTGAATACTCCAGGGACAAATTGATCGAAATAGGAGAGGACCCAGAGGACCCTGGTGGATACTTCATAGTTAACGGCAGTGAGAGGGTCATAGTGACTCAAGAGGACCTAGCTGTGAATAAGGTTTTGATAGACGAGGGTAAAGCTGGTTCCAATTCCACTCACACAGCTAAGATAATATCCAGCGCGGCTGGCTATAGGGTTCCAGTGACTGTGGAGAGGTTGAAGGACGGTACTTTCCACGTCTCTTTCCCATCAGTCCCAGGTAGGATCCCCTTCGCCATAATGGTAAGGGCTTTGGGTATAACCACAGATAGGGATATAGTTTACTCAGTCTCCTTGGATCAGGAGATCCAGAACGAACTTCTCCCCTCTCTAGAGCAGGCTAGCTCCATTTCTACTACTGAGGATGCCTTGGACTTCATAGGCAACAGGGTCGCCATAGGGCAGAAGAGGGAGAACAGGATACAGAAAGCTGAGCAGATATTGGATAAATACTTCCTGCCTCACCTGGGGACTTCGCCTGCAGATAGGAGGAGGAAGGCTCTTTACCTCTCATCAGCAGTCTGCAAGATCATTGAGCTTTACCTAGGCAGGAGGAGTCCGGACGATAAGGATCACTACGCTAACAAGAGGCTGAAGCTAGCTGGAGATCTCTTCGCCAGTCTATTCAGGATGGCCTTCAAGGCTTTCGTTAAGGACTTGACTTACCAACTCGAGAAATCGAAGCAGAGAGGAAGGAGGTTATCTCTCTCCTCTCTAGTCAGGCCTGATATAATAACCGACAGGATCAGACACGCCCTTGCCACGGGCAACTGGGTGGGAGGGAGAACCGGAGTTAGCCAGCTCTTAGACAGGACTAACATACTCTCCACCTTAAGCCACTTGCGCAGGGTAGTCTCCTCTCTGTCTAGGGGACAGCCACACTTCGAGGCGAGGGACCTCCATGGAACCCAGTGGGGGAGAATGTGTCCATTCGAAACTCCAGAGGGTCCGAATAGCGGTTTAGTAAAGAACATAGCCCTCATGTCCCAGATTTCGGTGGGAATCTCAGACAGGTTCGTGGAGAAGTTCCTATACGAGTTAGGTGTGATGTCAGTAGAGGAGATCCTCTCCAAGATAAACGAAGGCGCCTCCTCTCCTGAGGATTTCCTGAAGTGGAGTAAGGTGATCCTGAACGGCATGGTAATAGGATATCACCCTGACGGTGAGAGTTTAGTAAAGGAAATAAGGGCCAGACGTAGAGCAGGAGAACTAAATAGCGAGATTAATGTAGCTCACATAGTCTCCGATTTCATAGATGAGGTCTATGTTAATTGCGATTCGGGTAGAGTGAGGAGGCCTCTCATAGTGGTCCAAGGGGGAAAGCCCTTGGTGACTAAGCAGGACGTTGAGAAGTTAGCTAAGGGTGAAATAAGTTTCGACGATCTGGTGAAGTCCGGGAAGATCGAGTACCTCGATGCAGATGAGGAGGAAAACACCCTTGTGGCCTTGGACGAGAAGGACCTAAATGAGGGCCACACCCATTTAGAAATATGGCCACCCTCGATCTTGGGAATAACGGCCTCGATAATACCCTACCCTGAGCACAATCAATCCCCTAGGAATACTTATCAATCCGCAATGGCTAAGCAGGCTTTGGGGGTTTACTCCTCTAACTATCAGCTAAGGACCGATACTCGAGGACATCTCCTCCATTATCCACAGAAACCCCTAGTTCAGACTAGGATGTTAGACCTCATAGGATATAATGATAGGCCAGCGGGAGTCAACGCGGTTGTAGCGATAATGACCTACTCTGGATACAACCTAGAGGACGCCATAATAATGAATAGGTCAGCTGTGGAGAGGGGGATGTATAGGTCCACGTTCTTCAGGCTCTACTCCACGGAGGAGCTAAAGTACCCAGGAGGACAGGAGGACAGGATACAGGTGCCCGAGGCTGGAGTGGTTGGGTTCAAGGGTAAGGAGTACTATAGGAACTTGGAGGACAACGGTGTCTGCAGCCCAGAGGTGGAGGTTAAAGGAGGGGACGTGCTAATAGGTAAGGTGAGCCCGCCTAGATTCCTACAGGAATTCAAAGAACTCAGCCCTGAACAGGCTAAGAGGGATACCTCGATTATCGCTAGACACGGTGAAGTGGGAACTGTAGATTTAGTTATGATAACTGAAACGTCCGAGGGGAACAGACTGGTTAAGGTAAGGGTGAGGGACCTCAGGATACCCGAGATCGGGGACAAGTTTGCCTCTCGACATGGGCAGAAGGGGGTAATAGGCATTTTGATACCCCAGGTTGACATGCCCTATACTACTGAAGGGATAGTCCCTGACATAATAATAAACCCCCACGCCTTTCCCTCAAGGATGACCCTAGGGCAACTCATGGAAGGTATAGCGGGGAAGTACGCCTCTTTGAGTGGGACTACTGTAGATGCCACACCATTCTATAAGGTTCCCATTGAGCAGATCCAAGGGGAGCTAATGAAATATGGCCACCTACCGGATAACACCGAAGTGGTGTACGATGGGAGGACAGGGAAGAAGATAAAGGCCAGGATATACTACGGTGTTGTCTACTACCAGAAACTGCATCATATGGTCTCGGACAAAATGCATGCCAGAGCTAGAGGGCCTGTCCAGATCCTGACTAGGCAGCCTACTGAGGGTAGAGCGAGGGAAGGAGGGCTCAGGTTCGGCGAAATGGAGAGGGATTGCTTAATAGGTTACGGAACGGTAATGCTCCTCAAGGATAGGCTCTTGGATAACTCCGATAGGACCATGATCTACGTTTGCGATCAATGTGGCTACGTGGGCTGGTATGATAGGAACGCGGGCAAGTATATGTGCCCTATACATAAGGACAAGTCTACGCTCTACCCCGTAACTGTGTCCTATGCATTTAAACTCCTGTTACAGGAGCTCATGAGTATGGCAATTTCACCCAGGTTGGTCTTAGGGGATAAGGTGGGATGAGATGGTGGAAGAGGAGAAAGTGATAAAGGGAGTGAAGTTCGGTCTCCTCTCTCCCGAGGAGATCAGGAAGATGTCTGTCACGGCTATAATAACCTCAGAGGTTTATGACGAAGACGGTACACCCATAGAGGGTAGTGTTATGGATCCGAGGCTGGGGGTTATAGAGCCAGGACAGAAGTGCCCTACCTGTGGTAACGTGATAGGTAGCTGCCCGGGTCACTTCGGCCACATCGAACTCATCAGACCCGTAATCCACATAGGATTTGCCAAGAACATTTACGAGCTGCTCAAGGTTACGTGCAGGCACTGCGGCAGGTTGATGATCTCTGAGGAAGACATAGAGAAGTACGCTAAGATCTATAGGGCGGTTAGGAGGAGGTGGCCCTCTGTGTCCAAGAGGTTAACAGAGCACATGAAGAAGACCGCAGCCAAGTCAGCCGTTTGTCCTCACTGTTTAGAGAAGCAGTTCAAGGTGAAGTTAGAGAAACCCATGACTTTCTATGAGGAGAGGAAGGATGGCATGGTGAAGCTTTCGCCATCCGATGTTCGAGAGAGACTAGAGAGGATACCAGATGCTGACCTGGAGCTTCTGGGTTATGATCCTAAGACTAGCAGACCGGAGTGGATGGTACTAACCGTGATCCCAGTCCCTCCTATAATAATGAGGCCCTCCATCATGATAGAAAGTGGGATTAGAGCTGAGGATGACTTAACGCATAAGCTTGTGGACATAGTAAGGATAAACGAGAGGCTTAAGGAGAGTTTGGATTCAGGAGCACCCCAGCTCATAATCGAGGACTTGTGGGACCTATTGCAATATCATGTTGCCACATACTTCGATAACGAGATCCCAGGTCTTCCTCCTGCTAAACATAGGTCGGGCAGACCTCTAAGGACCTTGGCCCAGAGGTTGAAGGGTAAGGAGGGCAGATTCAGGGGGAACCTCTCAGGGAAGAGGGTCGACTTCTCCGCCAGGACTGTGATCTCACCTGACCCCAACATAAGTATAGACGAAGTTGGAGTGCCCATTGACATAGCAAAGACCTTAACGGTGCCTGAGAAGGTGACCAAGTGGAATATAGAGAGGCTGAGGCAGTACGTCCTCAACGGGCCGGAGAAGTGGCCGGGGGCCAACTACGTCATAAGACCTGACGGCAGAAGGATAGACCTGAGGTATGTTAAGGACAGGAAGGCCCTAGCCGAAAGCCTCTCATCAGGTTATATAGTGGAGAGGCACCTCATAGACGGCGATACTTCCCTTTTCAACAGACAACCCTCACTGCACAGGATATCCATAATGTCTCATAAGGTCAAGGTTTTGCCTGGAAAGACTTTCAGGCTCAACGTATTGGTCTGTCCCCCCTATAACGCTGATTTCGATGGTGATGAGATGAACCTTCACATCCCTCAGTCAGAGGAAGCCAGGGCTGAGGCTAAGCAGATCATGCTTGTTCACAGGAATGTCCTCACTCCCAGATACGGAGGCCCCATAATGGGGGGAACACAGGACTTCATAAGTGGTGCCTATTTGCTAACGAACAAGTCCACTATCTTAACGGAAGAGGAAGTGAGGGAGCTATTAGCTGTAGGTAGGTATGAGGGAGAGATCCCTGAACCTGCCATCCTTTCACCAGAGCCTTACTGGACCGGTAAGCAGATTGTGAGTCTCTTCTTGCCTAAGGACTTCAACTTCCACGGTCAGTCCAACATCTCCTCAGGCTCTAGAGCCTGTAAGGATGAGGAATGCGCCCACGATTCCTTCATAGTTGTAAAGAAGGGTATGCTGTTGGAGGGTATATTGGATAAGAAGGCCATAGGTAACCAGCAGCCTGAGAGCGTACTCCATTGGCTAGTGAAGGAGTATGGGGACGAATATGTGTTAAAGGTAATGGATTACCTATTCAGGGTCTTCTTGAGGTACGCTGAGATGAGGGGGTTCACCATGACCTTAGACGATGTGACAATTCCTAAGCAAGCACAGGATATAATCGATCAGAAGATAAGCGATCACCTGACTGAAGTCCAAAACCTAATAACGAAGTACGAGAGGGGGGAGCTTGAACCCATACCCGGCCGAACGCTGGAGGAGAGCCTGGAGAGTTACATCCTGGATACGCTAGATAAGCTAAGGAATAGCGCGGGTGAAATCGCAACTCAGTTCCTAGATCCCTTCAATGATGCCTACGTAATGGCTAGGACAGGCGCCAGGGGGAGCTTACTGAATTTAACGCAAATGAGTGCTATGCTGGGACAGCAGTCCATAAGGGGAGAGAGGATATCTCGAGGATACAATAAGAGAGTGTTACCCCACTTCAAGCCCTTAGACATATCTCCTGAGGCCAGGGGCTTCATCTTCTCCAGCTTCAGGAGGGGGTTGAACCCCATAGAGCTCTTCTTCCACGCAGCTGCGGGTAGGGAGGGTCTAGTGGATACTGCGGTCAGGACTTCCCAGAGCGGTTACATGCAGAGGAGGTTGGTAAACGCCCTATCGGATCTCAGAGTGGAGTACGATGGGAGCGTCAGGACTCTGAATGGCGAGCTAGTGCAGATACTCTACGGCGATGACGGTGTTCACCCCATGAAGAGTTCTCACGGTAAGTCAGTGGACGTGAACAGGATCATGGAAAGGGTAGTAGGGTGGAAGAGGTGATCGGGCATGATAGCCGAAGCTGATGTAAGTTATTTGGAGGAGAAACTCAAGGAGGCCTCCACCAAATTACCTCCCAAGATAATTCAGGACCTAAGGAGCTCCATACTCAGCTTTGAAAACAGGATAGAGAGGGAGGAGATAGACAGAATAGTGGAGTTAGCTATCAGGGACTACGAGGAGTCCTTAGTGGAACCTGGAGAACCTGTAGGAACCGTGGGGGCCCAGTCTATAGGCGAGCCAGGGACTCAGATGACGTTGAGGACTTTCCACTACGCTGGAGTCAGGGAGCTCAATGTCTCTCTAGGTCTGCCCAGGCTGATTGAGATAGTTGACGCCAGGAAAGTCCCTTCCACCCCAATGATGACTATCTACCTAGAGGAGGGGTATAAGGAGGATAGAGAAAAGGCGCTCGAGGTAGCCAGGAGATTAGAGTATACCAAAGTGGAGAACGTTGTAGCCTCGACGGATATAGACATTGGTTCCATGTCCATAACCCTAAGGTTGGATAAGGACATGTTATTAGACAAGGGGATCATGAAGCCTGAGATCGTTAAGGTCGTAGAGAAGCTTAAATTGGGAAAGAGGTCTATCCAGGAACCCAGTGAGGACACAATCCTGATATCCTTTGAGGACATAGAGAGTATAGCAGCCCTATTCAAGCTTAGGGATAAGGTGCTCAACGCCAAGATAAAGGGAATCAAGGGGATCGAAAGAGCCATAGTGAGGAAGAAAGGCAATGAGTTCATAATCATAACCGACGGTTCTAACCTAGCTGGAGTCATAGGGGTCAAGGGGGTAGACGCCTCTAGGGTGGAGACCAATAACATCCATGAAGTGGAGAAGGTGTTTGGTATAGAGGCAGCTAGGGAGCTGTTGGTCAGGGAACTGAAGAGGGTTTTGGATGAGCAGGGCCTGGACGTTGATATAAGGCACGTGATGCTGGTTGCTGACGTCATGACCCAGACAGGTAGTGTGAGGCAAATAGGGAGACACGGCGTTTCTGGGGAGAAGGCCAGCGTGTTCGCTAGAGCTGCTTTCGAAGTCACTGTAAAGCATTTATTGGAGGCGGCGGTAAGTGGAGAAATGGAGGAGTTTAAAGGGGTAATGGAGAACATTATAATAGGTCAGCCTGTTAAATTGGGTACAGGAATGGTGGAGTTGGTCATGAGACCTTCACAGAGGTGATAGGGTGTCTTCGGTAGATGCTGAAATGAGGACTTTATTCAGAACAGGCAAGTTGATAGTGGGATGGAAGAAGGCTTCTAGGCTAGTGAAGGAGGGTAAGTGTAAGCTCTTAATAGTCTCCTCTACCCTTAGGAGAGACCTCTTGGATAGTATAACTAAGGCCGCGGAATCGGCCGGGATCCCTGTTTATAAGTATCCTGGCTCAGGGTGGGACTTGGGGGCTTACATGGGTAAGCCCTTCATGGTATCAACGATCGCTGTGCTAGACTTAGGCGAGTCTAAGCTCGCTGAAGCCTTAGCCTCCAGGAGGGATAGCCCAGTTGCCTGAGATAAAGCTGACGCCAGATGAGCTAAAGTATATGGCTGTTTTCCAGGACGTGACAGGTGCAGTTTCGAAGGACTGCATAATAGACGAGGAAAACAACAGGATCATAATCCTAGTCAAGCAGGGCCAAATGGGTATGGCCATTGGGAAGGGAGGGAGTAACGTAAAGAAATTGAAGAAGATATTAGGGAAGGAAATCGAGGTAGTTGAATACGATGAAAACTTGGAGGCTTTGGTCAAGAACATAATGTCGCCTGCCAGAGTGAGATCGGTCAAATTAGTCCAGGGCAACTCAAAGAAGGTGGTTTATATAAACGTGGAACCTTCAGATAAAGGGTTGGCCATAGGGAAGAATGGCAGGAACGTTGTGAGAGCAAAGCTTATTTTGAAGAGGTATATGGATGTTGACTCTGTAGTAATAGTGTGAGAGCATGCCAGGGAGCAAGTCACCTAAAGGTCTCTTCAGCGCCAGGAAGTTGAGAGTGAAGAGGTTGAAGTTGAAATGGAGCCAGAGGAAGTTCAAGAGGCGAATGCTTAGACTCAAGGAGAAGTTCGATCCCATGGAGGGCGCTCCAATGGCGAGGGGTATAGTGCTCGAGAAGGTGGGTATAGAGTCCAGGCAACCCAACTCGGCCGTTAGGAAGTGTGTAAGGGTTCAGCTAGTTAGGAACGGGAGAGTCATAACGGCCTTCGTGCCTGGAGACGGCGGAGTAAACTTCATAGACGAACATGATGAAGTAATAGTAACGGGAATAGGAGGAACGCTAGGTAGGTCTATGGGAGATCTGCCAGGAGTCAGATATAAGGTAATCATGGTAAACGGAGTATCCTTGGATGCCCTATATAAGGGCAAGAAGCAGAAGCCCGTGAGGTAAGGACCCCTTAAGGGTTAGAATACTCCTCTCCTTCCCTCTCCTTCTCCTGCTCATCCACAAGCTCCCTCTTTACGAATACTGGTCTCTCTGAGACTAAGGCTAGGTATATGGCGTGGCTCGGGATCATCTTCTTTTGGATCAGTACGCCATCGAACTTAAGCTCCACTGAAGCACTGAACAACCCGGTCTCCTGGGACAACTCATCTATAACAACCCTCTCCAAGTGATCTGATATGGAGTTCTTCACCTCGGAGATTAAGGGGAGTATGTCGAATATATTCTCCCTGCCATTAGAGAAGAACTCCGCGTAATCGCCCACGCCTTGGATCTTGTTTATTGAAGCTACTACCTCTGGGGGAACGCTATAGAGGACGAACTGCCTGTTGTCCTCTAGGTAGCACACTATTACGGGGATCGCTCTGGTGGGCATTATGAACGCCTCTATTTTCTCGACCCGCAGCAAATCCTCCATAGGATATACTCTGCACTTTAGGATTAAAATCTCTTTCAGCGACGCTCAACCGGTTTTTCTACATTAAGAACGTAGATTCAGGAAGCATACTTGAACAAGAAGAATAATCTATATATAAAAATTATTAAATATGTTTTATTATATTGAAAAGGAGAGTTAAAGCGATTATGGTTTAATTCCACTTGATTCCAATGAAGAGGGCATTACAGAAGTAGGGATTAAGGGGCGCAAAGCCCCGCCGGCTGAGAGCAACAGCCCCCTCATTTAAATAATTTTTCATCTAAATTTAATTCCAGTCGAGTTAACGACGTCCTTTCCCAGCTCAATGGAGGGCTTCATGAAAACTATGGGAGGGCAACTAGCACCTCCCTTCACATGGCGGATCCCGAATAGGAATCCGGACCAGGTGGAGGTAGTTCTCTGCGACACTCTACTGCCCACCAAATGAGAAATATAACCTCTCATAGTGGGAACCATGGCCCCCGGAACCCCTTCAGGGCGGGGAGGAAGTCAGTTAGATTCCATTAGTCCCACGTTTCACTACGGATCGTGGGCTGGTGTAGGGATTAGATCCAACTACTCAGGTGGGAGGATCACGGATCTGGAGCCTCGCTGTCAGTTGGGACCCTAAAAGTAGTTCTTCTTATTGTCTTCCCAACTACAATCTCTTCTATATGACTAATTGACATACCTTAAACCCTTAAATCCCTTAAGCCAGTTCACTTAAAAGGGCTGGGGGGAGTCAGAGAAGTTGATCTTCATGGAAAATAGCATCTCTCATCACGTTCTTCCTTAGCCATTACGAAAAGTAATTATAAAGAATATTTAAATTATCGTCCACGTCCCGAAAGGTCACGGCTTTCATTCCCCCGTAAGGGGAACAGTCACTCCATCAAAGTTATATAGTCCCCAGATTCTAGCCTATTTGGTAAAAAGTATCATGGCCGAATCAGAGGAGATCAGACTCTTCGGGAAATGGGATTATAAGGTGGAAATAAGGGATCCTAGCTTGAAGAAGTACATAAGCCTCTCACCGGTCTTCCTACCCCATACTGGAGGAAGACATGAACACAGAAGGTTCGGCAAGTCCAGAGTGCCTATAGTGGAGAGGCTTATCAACAACGTCTTGAGAGGGGGTAGGAATAAGGGAAAGAAGATGCTGGGTTATAACATTGTGAAAATGACCTTTGAGCTCATAGCTTTAAGAACGGGTCAGAATCCCCTCCAGGTCTTAGTGAGGGCAGTAGAGAACGCGGCGCCTAGGGAGGAGACTACGAGGATAATGTATGGTGGGATTGTTTACTATGTGGCTGTGGACATATCACCCCAGAGGAGGGTAGATCTGGCTTTAAGGCACATAGCTATGGGTGCGAAACAGGCGGCCTTCAACAATCCTATGCCCATCGAGGAGGCCTTAGCTGAGGAGATAATAGCTGCCTCTAACAACGATAATAGGAGCTTCGCCATAAGGAGGAAGGAGGAGATAGAGAGAATAGCCCTGAGCTCTAGGTGAAAAGCTAAGATTTTTAACTCCATGGATGATTCTCTGAGAGAGGTAGGTATCTCAATGTCTCAGAAGCCTCATCTTAACCTCGTGGTTATAGGGCATATAGACCACGGTAAGAGCACCCTAGTTGGTAACCTTTTGCTCAACAGAGGATTCATAGACGAGAAAACCCTTAAGGAGGCTGAGGAGGCCGCGAAGAAGCTGGGAAAGGAGGCGGACAAACTAGCTTTCCTATTGGACAAAATGAAGGAGGAGAGGGAGAGGGGTATAACCATAAGTCTCTCCTTCATGAAGTTCGAAACAAGGAAGTACTTCTTTACCATAATTGATGCCCCAGGTCATAGGGACTTCGTTAAGAACATGATAACTGGTGCTAGCCAAGCAGATGCCGCGATCCTAGTGGTCTCAGCAAGAAGGGGAGAGTTCGAAGCCGGAATGAGCCTAGAGGGGCAAACCAGGGAGCACATAATCTTGGCTAAGACCATGGGCATAAACCAGGTGATTGTGGCCGTCAACAAGATGGACGCTACGGAAACTCCCTATGACGAGAAGAGGTTTAAGGAGATAGTGGACACCGTGAGCAAGTTTATGAAGACCTTTGGTTTCGATATGAGCAAGGTGAAGTTCATACCCGTATCCGCAGTTAATGGGGACAATCTATACAAGAAGTCCGAGAACATGAAATGGTACACCGGACCTACGTTGGAGGAGCTTTTGGACGCTTTGGAGATACCGCCCAAACCAGTGGATAAGCCATTGAGAGTCCCGATACAGGACGTCTACTCCATCTCAGGTGTGGGAACTGTGCCTGTGGGCAGAGTGGAGACTGGAGTAATGAAGGTGGGGGATAGGATAGTCTTCATGCCGGCAGGGAAGATAGGAGAGGTGAGGTCCATAGAGACTCACCACACTAAGATGGAGAAGGCCGAACCTGGGGATAACATAGGGTTTAACGTGAGGGGTGTAAATAAGGCCGACGTGAAGAGAGGCGATGTAGTGGGCCACACGGACGTTCCACCCACAGTGGCTGATGAGTTTACGGCGAGGGTAGTCGTCATATGGCATCCAACCGCTATACCCGTAGGTTACACCCCAGTTATCCACATACACACAGCGAGCGTCGCGTGTAGGATATCGGAGATTTCCTCTAAGTTAGACCCGAGGAGCGGTAAAGAGGTGGAGAAGAATCCGCAATTCATAAAGCAGGGAGATGTGGCCATAGTTAAGTTCAAGCCCATTAAGCCACTGGTAGTGGAGAAGTACTCCGATTTCCCAGCTCTTGGGAGGTTCGCCATAAGGGATATGGGGAAAACCGTGGGAGTTGGAGTTGTAACGGATGTAAAGCCCTCTAAAGTTGAGATAAAGTGATTTTTCGGTGTTTAGGTTATGCCGTCTCGGGCTAGGATAAGGCTTTGGAGCACAAACGTGGAGAACCTACAATACGTAGTGGGACAAATAAGGAACATAGCGGACAAGGCTGGAGTAGCGATCAGGGGACCTATACCCATGCCCACTAAGAAGATGGCAGTTCCCATAATGAGGTTGCCTCACGGCGAGGGCAAGAAGAAATGGGAGACATGGAGGATGGAAATACACAAGAGGGTCATAGACATAGCAGCTGATGAAAGGGTTATGAAGCAGCTCATGAGGGTTAGGGTACCAGAAGACGTTTACATAGAAATAGAACTAATATAGTAGGTTTTTAACGTGACGTGCCGGGGTGCCCGAGCGGTCTAAGGGGCTGGCCTGGAGAGCCAGTGGGGGTTACCCCGCGCGGGTTCAAATCCCGCCCCCGGCGTTGAGGGGGTGAACCCCCTCTTGGTTTAGAATTTATGTTAATAATAATTAAGAAAGGGTCCCCTCTGTCTTTCCATTAGAGCTCGTAGTTGTAGTCGATAGTTTCAGTTAGTCGCAGCATTCCCTCCCTCGAAGCAATCTCACCCCCCCCCCGTAATATAAAAACGTCTCTATTGTGAAATAGGGATTCACCCTCTAGCCTTCCTACATCTTCTTGAGGACTAAGGACGTTAGAGTAGATCTGACTCCCTTTATTGCCCTCAGGTCCTCTATCACTTGGTTGAGTTGTATTGTATCCTTGGCTTCTACTTTAACTAGTATGTCGTAGTCCCCAGAGATCTCCAAGACTTCTTTAACACCCTTAACTGAGGCTATTCTCCTGCTCACTGCAGTCGTATAGATGTTTGAGTCACATTTAACTGAGACTAGCGCCTCTACATTCTCAGGAGGCCTAGGTTTGAGTTTTTTCCCAGTTACCTCCTCCGCCAGGTCCAGTAAATCTACGTCCCTATAGTGCCTTACAGCTGCGTTCGACTTTATTCGAGCGAGTACTAGCTCAAGCTCGGGCTCAGATAGTGTAACTCCCAACCTCTCGAACCTGGCCTTAAGTGCATGTCTACCTGTGTATTTGTCTATGACGTAGTCCCTAGATCTATTGAGGATCGAGGGATCCATGAATTCGTAAGTCCTAGGGTCGTTAAGTATTCCCGCTACGTGCACACCAGCCTTATGCACGAATGCGTAGTCTCCCGTTATTGGGTAATTGGGAGGTATTGGAATGCCGCTATACTTCTCGACCAGGGAAGAAAGGGACGTAAGTTTATCCAGTTTGGCTGCCTCTATACCGAAATGATATTTCAGGGCAACGGCTATCACCTGTGTAGGGGTTATTCCCACCCTCTCCCCTAGTCCATTTACCGTAGCATGCACCGCCGTGGCTCCACCCTCAATTGCCGCCAACGAATTAGCTACAGCCATTCCTAAGTCGTTATGGGCGTGAATATCCAGTCCCACCCCAGACACCTCCTTAGTTAGGGTCGAGAAGATTTCCCTAGCTTTGGAAGGGTAAAATACTCCCACCGTGTCAGCTATGCTCACCCTGTCTGCGCCAGCGTCCCTTGCGGTCCTGACTACCTGTATTAAGTAATTCAGGTCTGCTCTACTTCCATCCTCCGCCGTGAACCTAACCCTGACTCCATGACTCCTGGCCAGATCTACTGCTTCTCCTATTATGGAAAGGGCTTGCTCCCTGCTGGTCCTTGTTTTGGCCTTAAGGTGAATATCGCTTATACCGTAGAATATGGCTATCCTATCGGCCTCGATCTCAGACGCCACCTCTATGTCCCTCCTCACTGCTCTGCTGTGGACTACGACCTCTGACTGTATAATCCCTTCCCTCTTCATCCCTACAATCCTCTTGATCCCCTCATATACGTCTGGAGCTACGGAAGGATGTCCTACCTCTATCATTGCTATTCCAGCATCAGAAAGGGCCTTGGCTATCTCGACTCTCTGCTCAGGGGTGAAGACTACCCCCGGTGTCTGCTCTCCCTCCCTTAAGGTCGAATCCAGGATTACAGCTTTCGGCAAACCGAACACCAGAGAGAAAGGGTAGTTACGGACGTTTATTAAGACATAACGTAATTATAGGTTCGAAAATTGAGTGCTTAACGGGCTTTAGTTACTTATTTCGAACTCTCAAAAAGGACACTCTTGACCAAGATATACACGTTCTCTTCCCCCAACCGAGGGGAATACTTCTCGAATATCCTCATGATCACCTCGAAGAGCTCCCTATCGCGTCTGACCTCGTCTATGTGATCAGCGTAAACATTGATCAGTGCAGTCCTCACGTTTCCAGTCCTCTGAATCTCTTGGAGGATCTGATCCAATACCCGTGATAACCCCTCATCCGCTTTGCCCCTGAGTGCCCTGAGTCTCATGAACTCCTCGGAGTCCATTATGCTCGACAAGATCTCACTTTGGTTCGACTATGGTACCAAAACGAGTCTCCCCTTTTAATAATTGCCTCAGAGCACTCACCTTGGAGAAGTTCATAACGATCATGCTGATCCCACTCCTCTCCAAAACGTTGAGGGCCAAGGTGTCAGCCAATTCATAGGTGCCCGCTGCGGAACGGGAGGAGCTTAGTATCTTTCGTAGTTCTCCTACTGTGATCCTCTCGAGAAGCCTCGCTGAGGGATCGTCCCTGGGATCCCTCTCGAATACCCCATCTATGTTAGTGCAGTTGACTAGAAATTGGGAGTTGGTAGCCTCAGCTACCAGCGCAGCCACTGCGGTGGTGGATTGGCCTGGTTGGAAACCACCGGCCACTATCACCTTTCCCAATCCCCAGAACTCCACGAGCCTTTCCAAGCTCTCTGGGATCCTGGAGTAAGCGAAGTCCCTCAGTGAGAGTAATAGGAGATGTGCGTTTAGCCTAGAGGAGGCTATGCCAAGCACATCGAGCATGGACTCATTGGGATATATCTTCCTAGCCAGGGCTATATACTTCCTCGCGGTGGCTCCTCCTCCTGTCACTACCGCTATCCTGTGCCCCTCAGATACGAGGTTTAAGATCTCGTTAGAGAGGAGAGACAGATTTCTAGGTTCTCCTCTTTCCAAATCCTCATCAAAAAACTTTCCTGATACCTTTATGGTTAATATCATCAGCGGCCTTAGGTTTTTCAGGAATTAAATCATAACGGGTAATCGTCTGGAAGTCTGTGTCTGAAGTATTTCCCCGACTCCGGATCCTTGAACAGCCCTATCTTAACTCCCTTCCTGCCCTTGGGGGCTAATAGCCAGACTTTCTCCGGCGTTAAATCAGCCTCCTTACCAGAGGGCGTCTTCACTTTGACCGATCTCTTGGCCGGATTGGGCACGATCCCACTGTATGATTATTAAGGGACCCATCTAATAAACCTTTCCATGAGTTATTTAATTGTGCCTCACATGAGTGCCTCAATACTACTTTAAATCAGTCCTTCAACTACAAGGCCCTTGTCAGTCCCCCGTCTATGGTTATATAGGAACCGTTAATGTAAGCAGAGCTATCTGAAGCTAGGAAGGCTACCAGTTCCCCTAGATCCCCCTCTATGTCCCCGACTCTGCCAGCTGGGATCACTGACTCGACCTCCCTCTTCCATACCTCCTCCGTATCCTCTCCCCTCCTCTGGGCTAACCTGGAGATAGTCCTTAAGGCCCCGGGCGTCCTAAAGCTGCCCATGAGTACAACGTTAAAGGTGAGACCGTATTTCCCCAACTCTCTCGCCAGGACCTTGCAGAGCTGCATTAAAGGTGCCCTGGAGACGTCTGCTAAGGAGAAGATCTCCTGGGGCTCCTTCACAGTGTATGAGGACAAGAAGATCACTCTGCCCCACCTCCTCTCCACCATTTGCGGGTAAAGGAGTTTAACAAGTTTGACTGAGCTCAACAGGTAAAGCTTAACCGCGTATTCCCAGTCCTCCATAGTAGTCTCCGTGAAGGTTGCGGGCTCCCTCTCCGGGTTACCAGAGTTCATAACCAATACGTCGACTCCCCCCATTGCTCGCTGGGCCTCCTCAACCAGGACTTCCAGGGAGTTCAGGTCTGTGAGGTCTGCAGGGAACCCCCACACAGTGTCGGATATTGTCCTTAGTTCCCTCACCGCGGCGCTAACGTTCTCAGCGCTCCTGGAGCTCAAGAGGACCTTAGCGCCCTTCTTGAGTAGGGCTCGTGCCACGCCCCTACCTATTCCCTTAGTGGATGCAGTGACAAGGATCCTCTTCCGCGTTAAGTTCACGGTACCACCGGGTGAAGGAAGTAACGTGAGGATATAAGGTCTTAACTTTCAACTCAATAGACTTGTAATCTATTCGAACACTTGGAATTCGCCTCTAGCCTTAACTGGTTCAATTGGCTTCCTCACTGCCCTGGAGGGTTCCAGGTCGGCCCACCTTGGGGTTTGCGTCCTATAAGCAGTCGAGCAGGTCGAGGGAGTTTGAAGGATCTGGCTTAAGGACGGTTCAGTTCCGGTTGGATATAAGTATTGTAGTGAGGGTTACAGAAGAAGGGGTTAAGGGGCGTAAAGTCCGCGGATGAAGATGAATAACCTCCTCATATACTTTTCCCGGTTTCGTTTTCGGTGGTGTTAACGACGCTCCTCCCCAGCTCGATTCAGGAAACGGGACTGAGGGAGGGCCACCCGAAATCGCCCTGCTTCCATCGCATGAGGGATCCCCTTCCTCGGGATCCGGACTCGAGTGGGAGTGGACCTCTGATCCACTGGACTGCCCGCCGAATGGGGTGTAAATCCCCACGGTGGGAACCATGAATCCCATGAGGAGAACACTTTAGGGCGGGTGAGGAAGTCAGTAGCTGGGCATAGACAATGGAGGAGTAGGAGACTTAACACTCCGTATGAGAAGAGTTTCCTAAGGCATGTCATGATATGGTTAGGAGGGTTACAAAGACCTTGAGGGAGGAGGGAGTTTTCGAAGCCCAGCAGCTGTGAAATGGAAAGGTGGTAAACCACGAAACTGTGAACAGCCTGCTTACCCTTTAGGGTAGGGAGGAGGTTGGCCCAAGATCCTTGCCTCAGGACCTTATGCCGAAATACTCCCTTGGAGAGTTCTTAAGAGAAGCTCGAGATGGGGGCTAGAGGAGACCCCTAGTGCGGGGACGGGGATTCGAACCCCGGATGGCCTACGCCAGCGGATCTTGAGTCCGCCCCCTTGGACCAGCTCGGGCATCCCCGCTTTTAAGAGATTTCGAGACTTTACCTAAAAACTTATCCCCTTGGCTCCTATGTTCGCTTTTAGATCTCCTTAACCTATAGGCGTGGTGAGGCGACGAAGGATGTGTGGGTTCCCCTCATCACTGAGGGGAATGGGAGGGTGAGGGTTACCAGGAGGCGGAGAGGGTGAAGGGGGAACCTGACTCCATGAGGCCCAAGGGTTAGGGTTGAATTCATGAGACTTCAATGAGGCCAGAACCCCGTTGTCGACTTCATGTCGGGAAACCTCAAGTAAGAGATCCCGGAATCTGCTCTTGTACACCCTAAGCTCGATCGTTCCACATGGGAGGTAGAACTGTTCCGTGTGGGATCTCGGCCCCAGGCGGTATTAAGGCACCTATTTTCCCAGTCTCCCCTCTCACTAATTTCACGGCCTTGGCCGAGGTCACCACCGAGGCCCCAACCCTAGCTCCCCTTCCAACTATGGAGTGAGTCAAGTAAGCCTTGGACCCTACCTCAGCTCCCCGTTGCACTGTGGAGTGGGCTACCTCAGCGTATGCACCCACGGAAGCTCCCTCCTCTATGCAGCTGAAGTCCCTGATCAGGGAGAAGTTACCTATGAACGCCCCTCTCCCTATATAGCAAGGCCCCTTCACCACAGCATAATCCTCTACCACCGCTCCCTCCTCTACGACGACTCCCTTTCCTAGGACTGCAGTCCTCGAGATCTCAGCGCCCTCAGCGATGACCGTAGATCTCTCCCTGAGGGAGACCTCCAAGGCCTTCATTACGTCCTCAGGGTAACCCACGTCCACCCAGTCTCCTCCCCAGACGAAGTGACTCCCGCCTCTCCCAGCTGAGGACTTCAGGTAATCCACTATGTCTCTGAGCTCCCCCTTGTGGAGGACATAGGCTCCCGCCAGAGCTAAGGTGGAACCACCTTGGACCACCTCCAATTCCTCACCCTTGAGCTTAACTAGACCATAGGTCTCAACGCCCTTACTCACTGGAACTAGGGAGACCACAGCCCCTCCATTCACTAGATACTGATTGAGGAGCTGAATGTAGAACTCCTTGGGGGCCACTATGTCCCCAAAGGCCAGGACGAAGAAGTCCTCCACGAAATCTAGGGCATCCCTCACTGCACCGGCGATACCCGGGCTCCTCTGGTTCACGAACTGGAATTCAGCATTGTAACGTTCCAGCTCTCTCCTGACATCATCCCTATCGTTGACTACGACCACGAATTCCCTCACTCCCGCTGCCATTAACCCCTCAACGGCGTAACCTACGAGAGGCCTCCCACAGATCCTTAACGACTCCTTCTGCTGCAAAGCGGTTAAAGTGGCTAACCCCTCTCCCCTACCCGCTGCGAGGATCACGGCCTTCACTGGACAGTCACCGTCTTGGCCAAGTTCCTGGGTCTATCCGGGTTCAAACCCGTGGATCTGGCAGCGTAATAGGCTATCAATTGGATCACCGGTGCTAAAGCGAAGGGCCCCAAATCCTCCTCTCCCCTTAGATTTATGGACTTCTCCCCTCGGAGATCGCTGTTGTAGCCTAGTAGGAAAATTGAGGCCCCCCTGGCCCTCATCTCACTAACGTTGTCCGCCAAGAGTTTAGACTTTGGAACTCCTTCCAGTTGCTCCCCCTCATCTAGGAAAACCACGGGGAAGCCCTTCTCCACCAAGGATATGGGACCGTGCTTGCTCTCCCCAGCAGGGTAGGCCTCGGCGTGGACGTAGGAGACCTCTTTCATCTTGAGTGCCCCCTCCATGGACAAGGGAACACCTACACCCCTTCCCAGGAAGTAGACGCTCCTCCTCTTCGCCAAATCCTCCCCGAACTCCTTAGCGAGTCCCTCAGCTTGTATGCCCACCTCGACGACCTCAGCCGCCGACCTGAGGAGAGAGGGGTCCTTCCCCACAGATAGGTAGTAGAGGAAGTAAAGGGCTGCTAGCTGGGAGGTGAAGGTCTTAGTAGCTGCTACCGAGACCTCCGGACCCGCCCTCGTGTAAAGCCTTAAGTCACTCTCCCGAGAGATAGCAGTCTCCATGACGTTAGTCAAGGAAACTACCCTGGCTCCCCTGGTCTTGAACTTCCTCAACGCGGCCAAGGTGTCCATGGTCTCCCCGCTCTGGCTCACCGCTATGATCAGGTCAGCCTTAGGATAGGCATAGTGCTCCGAGGAGATCACGGCCTCCACCCTGAACCCCTCCTTCCTCATGAGGGTTGAGAAGAGCAGGGATGCATGGAAACTGGTTCCCGCAGCCAATAAGAGGGTCAGCCTCGAGGAACTCATGTAATTGACCACCTCCTTTACCACTTTCCTGTTTGAGGAGAACCAGAGGATGGTCTCCCTAACTGCTCTGGGGGACTCGTGGATCTCCTTGAGCATGTAATTCTGGAATCCTGCTAGGGAAATGGCATCGCGATCATAGGGCACCTCCTCTACCCTCAGAGGTACGGGAGAACCGTTGCTCTCCACGTAAACCGAATTATGGGTTAAGAAGCCCAATTGACCGTCCTGGAGGACTATAACTCTCCTGGTGAACTTTAGGAAAGCGGGTATGTCACTGGCTACGAAGTTCTTACCTTCCCCTAAACCCACAACCAGCGGATTTCCCCTCTTGGCGAAGAGGATCCTCCTCTCCCCGCTTACTAATGCTAGGATCGCGTAGTAACCCTCTAACTTAGCTACAGCCTCCTTGAAGGCCTCGAAGGGGTTCGTGCCCTCCCTTAACCCCTCCTCTATCAAGTGTGGGATCACCTCGGTATCGGTATCACTCTTAAAGGTATGACCTGAGGCCCTGAGCCTCTCCCTGAGCTCCTCGTAGTTGCTTATAATTCCGTTGTGGACCACTGCTATGCTGCCGGAGCAATCCGAATGGGGATGAGCGTTGTAGTCGGTGGGGGGACCGTGAGTCGCCCACCTGGTGTGAGCTATGAAGGCGAAACCCTGAAGAGTTGATGCCCCCTTCAGTCTGACCAACTCACTGACGCTTCCTTTACTCTTCACTACGGTGATCCCTTCTTTCCCCAACGAGGCTATTCCTGCGCTATCGTAGCCCCTATACTCCAAGTTCTCGAGACACGAGAGGGCTAGCCCAGCGCTCTCAGGGGAGAGGGACACCACACCCACTATTCCGCACATAGGAATGCCTGGAGAAGGGTGCTATTTCTGCGTTTTGCTCGCTTTTTTGACCTTAACCTCGAGTCGTTTCCACGCTTCCTTAACTCTCCACTCAAAGGGAGAGAATAATCGAACCTTGTGGCAAAACAAACACAGAGACCGCCCCCTTCTAGGGGCAGGGGATTCCATAACCGAATTTCCCTTAATGGAAACCATAAGTGCAAACTAAATTATCTCCTGAGGGGCGTAAGACCCTTCCGTGAGGGAGGGATGAATAGTTCCCGTTTGTCCCTATACTTTCATTTCAATCATTTTATCTTCAATCATGATCGAGTGTAGGGACTTAGCCCTCAACCACTGTGGGTCATGGGACTCCTTAGAGCCCAACGGCACGGGGCTCACATCTCCGTAATCACTCCCACCCTTTTGGGCATAGCCCACATCGGTGTGAGAGATCATTATTTATCAACAAAAGTTTGTCACAAACAGCTATAAAAAGATTTCTATTAACACGAAAAAGGATTCAGCCCAAGGTTTAAGAGCTCTTAAAGTACTCTCTTACTGGCAGTCACTGACGGGGTAAGCGCCACCGAGGCACCTCGGTTGAGGCCAGTGAGGTGCGCCTCTACCTAACAGCGGCCCCTGCGGCATGAACACGTCATTATCTTCAGGCTGGGAAGGATGAGCCTGTAGGGTCCCACCCTCTACCCTTGGCCAAGGGGCGAGGTGGGGCCATGAGGCAGGAAATGGGGGGAAGCCGTGGTTAACAGTCCCCAATAAACCGTAGTTTATATTATCTTTTGACAAATAAAAATACAGCCAGAGTATTACGAGAGTACACTGAGGGCTTGGGAAGTGGAAAGGCCACTCCTGGAAATATGTCACTGTAACGACCAGGGAATGGCAGGACCCTGGTTCTGGAAATTATGAGCCACGTGAGGTGGATAAACGGGGCGGAGAACGTAAAGGCCCTCGTGGAATAGGTTCCCTCTCTTAGCGTCGAGGTAGGGCCAGTAGCGCTGGACGTAGGGTCCGTTGAGGTCCTGCACCTCCAGGTTCAACTACATCCTGACCCGTGGGAAAGGTGAAGGTCCTGGAGTTCCACGGGCCATATAGGACGAAAGGTGAGAGGCGCAGGGAGCAGGTTAGCTTCAGGCTCTTAATCCAAGGCCATACTGTGAGAGGGAGGGTGAGGACAGGATGATCTACGTGGCCGAGCCACAAATCTGGACCTCCCCCTTGGGAAAGTCCTTAAGCTCTACAATGAGGTCAGGAACCCCATGGAGCCTACAGGTCGAGGGCTTCCTACCCTTCATTAGCTCAACGAAGTGTCGCTCCAGGTTCCTGCCCTTCGCTTCGGCCACCCTGCTCCCTCCTCATATACGGGCGTGGAGAGGGAGACCTTCAGGTTGGTCCTCAACCTGTTCTTCTTGAGAAGAACTGCAGTTACATGAATATAGACTGCAGTGATAGGAACCGTTTAGTAATAATTCAGGCTTATTCTCAAGGAAGTGATTTTGGGTCTACGGGTAAGGGCGGGCTAAGTTCACCGACCCTCATTTAGCTAGGTGTGGTAACACAAATATGGCGAAGAACAGGGTGAAGAGTACAAGCGCCGATAAGAGCATATACAGGGAGTTCCTCTGAAGGAGGAATTGGAAGAATGCTAGAACCATCCTGATCACTTGGATGCCCACAAGCACTATTAGACCGAAGTAAATGGTGGCTAAGCCGTTCAGTTTAGTCAAACCGTTCAGGATGAATCCTATTGTTGCAGTCGAGGTGTTCAAGGGTGAGTCTGTAGACGCTATCTCCCTTAGCGGCACTCCTGGAGCTCCGCGGAAGGCTATTAGCTCCACCACTCCTAAAGCCACGATAATCCCACTCACTATTACCATCACCCTCATGACTCGGCCTATTACTTCTTCCAAGTCTCCCTCAGAGCCCACTGTGGAACCCCCTCAATAACATCTCCACGCCCAGTATGGCCACAATTACGGAGAAGAAGATCCTAACCCTCCTGTTCCTAATCTTAGGAAGAACCCTGCTCCCCACCACGGACCCCAGGGTTACTCCTATTGCTGTGGGAGCAGCTATGAAGGGTTGTATGAGACCTAGGAACCAATAGACCGAGCTCCCTACTGCAGCGGTGTCTCCTATCATGAAGTTACTGGTGGTGGTGGTGACCTTTATAGGGAGGTTCATGGCATAATCCATTCCCAGCACCTTGAGGGCTCCGCTCCCTATTCCCAACAATCCGGCTATGAACCCAGCGAAGAACATTATCGTGACGCCTAACCACCACCTAGAGCCATTATACTTAACGGCCTTACCCAAGGACCTATCGAAGTACTCCCCAGAAAGCTGGAAGAACCTAGTGGACCAGTCGGACTTCGTGGATAAGGGGACCTCGGAGTTCACCTTAGAGAGAACAGTGTATATGGAGAAGAGAAGGACCGAGCCGAAGACTAGGTAGATCACCCTGCTTAGACCGTGGGTGTAGATGTAGTTAGCCGTGAGGGCCCCCACTATTGCCCCAGTGTTGACGAAGGGCTGGAGAGATATGGCGACTTTCAAGTTAGTAATCCTGTCCTGAAGGTATGCGCTTGCAGATCCGTTAGAGGTGGCTATTGTGGATATCAAGCTCGCTCCTGAGGCATACTGTATGGGAACGCCCACTATCACCGTAAGCACAGGCACTAGGACTGTTCCTCCTCCTAGGCCAGTCAGGGAGCCTATGAATCCAGCGATGAGGCTGAACAAGAGGATCTCCGAAAACAGAAGCTCCGGGAGCGTACGAATTCACCACTGGAGATCAAAAGAGCCTGTATATTAAAGTGAATACTCTATCCTCCTCCAGAGCCTCCTCCTGAATTTGCTAGGGGAGAAGTAGAGGGCCCTTCTCTTCACCTCCTCCCTCATCTCCTTTCCCTCACCTATGGCAGCCTTGAGCATCTCAGCCGCCTCCTCTAGGGTGGAGTAGGAGTACTCAGGGATCACCTCGTAGGCCCCGCTCTCTTGAGGTACGACAGGCACGAGCCCCGCTGCCATAGCCTCCACCACAGGAATCCCGAAGTGCTCTCCAAGGGTTGGGTGAAAGTAGGCTGAAGCCCCCCTGATGACCTCCAGCATCTCCTCTTGGGGGAGGTCGGGGAGGAACTGTAGGTTTGCCCCCCTATCCCTAGCCATCCTCCGCAGCGAATTCAAGTACCCCCTCTCCCCCAGTGACCCAATAATCACACCTCTCAGCCTCGAACGCGCAGCCACCTCTACTGCGTTCTCGAGCATCTTTCCCCTCTCGAATCTCCCCACCGTAACGAAATAGCCCTGACCCTCATAGTGAAAGGCCCTGAGGAAGAACTCTACCTCCACGGGCGGATAGATCACGTGAGGATCCACGCCGTAGACCTCCTTAATTCCCTTGGCTGAGTAAAAGGAGTTAGCTATGATCTTCGCTTTCCTGGCCTCCTCTCTGAATTTCCTCAAGAGGATCCTGAAGGGCAGTAGGTAGAGGGCCCAGAGCCCCCTATACTTTGAGGGGGCAGAGGAAAGGGCAGGGGCACCGGCGTATATGAAGTGAGTGGCGATACCCGAAAGGGGAATGGGGACTCCGGAGGTGTTGAGGAAGAAGTCTGGCCTCGACCTGGAGGCGCTGAACCATACTAGGATCCTCTGATACTTATCGAACTTAGAGATGTGGAAAGGGAGGACGTAATCCACTTTAACCCCTGGATCGGCCTCCGGCTTGGAGAGAGTTCTCACCTCCACCTCCGCTCCCCTCTCCTTGAGCATCACTATGACCTCAGCCGTTACCCTTCCCTCCCCGCTTCTCATTTTAGAGATTCTGTGGGCAACCACTGACGCCCTTAACTTAACCCTTTCTTTCAACTCCTTTTTCAACTCCTTTTTCAACTCTATGGAAGATTATCTCAACTTAAAACCCCTTTAGACTTTAATCAGAACGTGCTAGAGGTATTAATGCCAGTCGGTCCAGGAGACAGGCTGGAGTGGGTGAGGAAGTCGGCTTCCTCGGCCCTAAAGCAGGGCGCGAAGCTAGTGATCTACGACAACTCGGAGAGACAGGATCTATTCGACCTGATACAGGAGCTCAAGTCCCTATACGGCCTCACATACGTTAGGGGTGAGAGGATGAGGAAGGTCAATATGGCTGCCCTCAGGAACAGGCTTTTGTCCCTAGCCGGCTCTGACAGGTTCATGATGCTGGACAGCGACGTAGTGTTAGGAGAGGGATTCCTAACTGGCATCTTCTCTTTCGCTGAAGTGAACGAGGCCTCCATGGTGTGGGCCCATTACGCCTACAGCGAGGAAGAACTGAAGAGGCCTCTGGGGAGGGGAGAAGAGAACCCCAACCTAGGATGTGCTGTACTCAAGGCTAGCGACTTAAGGACTCTTGGGGGTTTCGATGAGAGGTATGAGAGGGACGAGGACGTTTGGCTCTACTCTAAACTCAAGAGACTGGGGAAGAGGGTCCTCCCTTACCCAGGTAGGTGTCTACACTTAAACAGGAGTCACTTGAGGGAGGACTTACACTCCTCACTCCGAGAGGCCAGGAGAAACCTGTGGAGGGCTAAGTACGACATGATGTTAGTGGTCGACGGCCTGTCCAACTCCACTTTCCTCACCAGTTACGCCTACTACCTCTCCTATTACGTGGTAGCAGCACTGAGCGTCCTCTACCCACTCTCCTCTGTACTTTTCTTGCCCCTGATCGTGATCGGCGCGAAGTACCACGGAGGCTTAAGGGGCTTCGCCCTCAACCTCGTCCCGGGTCTGGCTTTGACAGTTGGAGCGATCTACGGCATACCTTGGGCATTAATGAGGTCGAGGAGAGGTGTTAGTTGACGTCCACTGTCACTTGGATTCCCAAGAGTTTGAGGTAGACAGGGACTTAGTGATCAAGGAGTGCGAAATAGTGATAGTCAACGCAGGGGTGGATCCTCGGAGCAACTTGAGGACATTAGAGCTAGCAAGGACTCACAGGAATGTGGTCCCAGCCCTTGGGTTCCACCCCGAGTTCATAGCTAGGGAGGAAGAACTGAGTATTGCCCTCTCTCAGATCAGGGATCACCCAGGACCAGTAAGCGAGGTCGGCTTGGATTTCTACTGGGTTAAGGAGGCAGAGTTCAGGAGGAAACAGATGTATTTCCTAGAGGAGGTGATGCATGTAGCGGAGGAGAAGGGAAACCCGGTTATACTTCACGTTAGAGGGGGTATGGAGGAGCTGATCCGTGTGATCCCCAGTTACTCCGTAAGGTTCGCAGTTCATGCCTTCGAGGGGAGCCCTAAGACAGCTGAGAGGATAGTGGAGTTAGGGGGCTACCTCTCTTTCCCTCCAGTTGTAGTGAGGGATCAGGGGAGGAGGAGGATCATGAGGGAAGTACCTTTAGACAGGATCCTCACCGAGACCGACTCCCCCTATCTAGGCCCTGGGAAAGGGGTGAGGAATAGGCCGTGTAATGTGAGGCTCGTCCTAAAGACTTTAGCCGAGGAAAAGGGAATAAATGAACATGAAGCCGAGGAGGCTGTGTTCAGTAACTTCAAGAGACTAATGAACTGGAAATGAGAAGGCCTCGCTTCTGGTTCTATTTCACGAGGGGGTTCCCGAGTTTACTCGAGGCATAATCCTTAATTGACTTCTTCCCCTCCTGGAGAGGTTCCGGGGGTCCATGGTTCCCACCGTGAGGGGTTCGTTTCTCATCTAGTGGACAGAGGGTCAGAGGCCCTCCCACGTGGGTCTAGATGGGTGATCCGCCATGCGGAGGGAGGTGTTGGTCGACCCCTCCCCAGTCCCATTTACCCGCCGAGTGGGGGAGGAGGTGCGTCGTTAGCACCACCGAAAAACCCATAAGGAAGTATTTAAGAGAGGACCATCGGTCTCAGCTGGCGGGACTTTACGCCCTTAACTCCACTCTCTGTAACACCACCGTGAACTACCCCGCCCTCGCGGACGGGTTCCCGCTTCACAGCCCCGCCTCGCCCAAGGGGTAGGGAGCTCCACAGGCTCTAAGTCCCCACCCCGCGGGTAGGGAAGCGGATACGAGGGTGATGGGGGCGGAGGCGTACTTCATGGACCCTCGC
>Ga0208549_100035_pt1 | contig 71745 bp, 87 predicted proteins | sample BED_host_MetaG_FD_187135 | JGI IMG/M metagenome (GOLD analysis project Ga0208549, IMG submission 187135) | Hot spring microbial mat communities from Yellowstone National Park, Wyoming, USA - BED_host_MetaG (SPAdes) (version 2) | ecosystem: Environmental > Aquatic > Thermal springs > Hot (42-90C)... | reverse complement strand
CATGGAAAGTAAGTTAATGCAGATCTTAGCAGGACTACTGAACGAGTTTGAAGAGTGGAGGAGAGGAGAAAGTGATATAGAGCCTACTATAATAAAAATCCACTACAGTATAATCAGAAGTGATCCTAATACCGAGCAGGGAATAATTAACTTAGACGTTATAGGTATCGCGATTTATTCCGCAATAGAAGACTTAAATAATTATAACGATATTAGTAGGAGTTTAGCAGTATTAACATATCATTTAATAACTTCTCACCCTTTCGTTGACGCTAATAAGAGGACTGCTTTCGTATTGTTATTAAATATCTTATACGAATTGTTTAACAAGGAAATCCCACAAGATTTAGAAGAAGAATTAATTAAGACCTTAGTCGAAGTAGCCGATAACCCACCAGAAGAAGATGAGTATGCGATAAATAAAATAAGGAAAATTATACGGAAAATTATTGAAGATTAAACCCGTTTATCCTCATTTTCTTGATTATTATATTTTCTTACATAAAGGACTTTTCCATGAATTTTCAATACTCCAGTTCTATCAAATTCTGCTAATGCATCTAAATATTCCTTGTGAGCTTTGATAATATAGTCTATTCTACTTTGCATTCTCTCTAGGATCTTTTTCTGCTCGTCAGTTAACTTATGTGCTATCACCATTTTGAATTCCCTATTAAATATTACACCTAATATTATTTATAATATCTATCTTTACCTCATGGGGTTTGGGCTTCATTGAATTTTCATGAATTTGTATCCAATTCTCAGCCCTTGGGCTTCACCAGAGTCACTTCCGTTACCCCTCCGCCCCTTTAGCGGGATAACCCCAACCCACATCCGCGGAATATCACGGATGTGGGGAAACCCGCACATCTTTTATTCACCGTCACACCTTTCGGGAAAACCCATCCACATCTGGTGCGACTGTACTCATATTTACCATTAAAGTATATTAACTTCACGGTTTATCGGAAACTGCTGACAACGGCTTACCAGCCAATTCTTCAACAACCTTATTATACAACTCATTCAACTCCCTAGCCTTAACCTCAGCTTGCTTCAAACCCTCCTCATAAGACTCGAGCCAATCAACCGTAAGCGCTGCAGCAGTAGCAATAAACTCAGGAAAAGCAGTTGACAAATCAGCAATAGCCTTCTTAAACCTCTTACCAGCCTCAAACAATTTATTCAAAGAATCATAAAATCCCATTGTCTTACTCCATTCAATTATTGCAGATGTTGTAAAATCAGAAGGAGGCTGAGCAATAGTCAAATAAATTAATTGAACATTATTAACAGTCATCGAAGAAATACCCATTATTGAACCCGCAAGACCAAAAGTAGAACAAGAAGTACCACAAGGCAGTATAGCGTAAACAGGAGCACCAATATCAATATCATTAAACCTAACGTACTTCAAGAAGTAAGAACAACAATAATGCTCAGGCATAATATTCTTGCAGCAAGATGAAACGTCAGAGGTCACAGTATCAAAAGTAAAACTGGGATAAATCTGTAAACCATGACTCTTTGCAACCAAAGGATTAGTACCCAATGCTAAATAAACATAAGGATTATCTGATGCTGGACGCATAACATCATTCTCTGCCGCCCTAGAAAGATAATGGTGACCATAACTTGAATATGTTAAACTAGCTTTTCTAACTTTTATTAAATCTTCCGTATACCTTAGGATATTTGTGCGTTGCTAAATATTGATAATACTCCTGCTTGGAATTCTCCTAAATAATTCCAGAATATATTGAAATAGTAGAAGTAATAAATAATGAGGTCTTAGCTAAGTTGTCTCCTTTGATAACCCAACAGATGACAGAAGAAGATTTGAAACAATTTTTGAATTTAACATCAAAGTATTTAGGAGAAAAGGAAGCTGAGGTTCTAAGTGAAGCTCTAAAGAGGAGTGTGGACAACATTTTCACTCATTTGAAATATTTACATTTATTATCACCCCCTTATCTAACAAATACACCGGGTAGTAAAGGATGTTATAGATAAGGAAATAGGTTGCGAACCACCTCTCGATCGTCTTTGCGTTAGAGTTCCAAGGGAAGTGTTTGTCCATTGGTGAAAGCCTATGTTTAACACTCCTAAAACCTTGTTCCGCATAGTCCCTTTTTCCGAACGTCACCCTCTTGTGATTCACGTTAAGCCAAGTGAAAGCGTTGTATATTGAAGCACCATCGTGCAAGTATACTACCTCGTCCACCCTCTTGAAATACTTACCAGCCAACTCCTCCATGCTTGCAGCGAGAATTACTAGCACGTGAACACCACTCCTAGCACTCCTCACCATGCCCTAGTCTTAACATCCCTAACAATCCACATAATACTCCCCCTTAACACTCAAAACCTTAGTCTCATCAACAGCATAACTCAAAGAAACAACATACCTAACATAACCCAACCTCCTAAAATACAAGAGTGTAGAATGTGGTAAACTAACCCTCCAAGAGGACAAACCACACAAGTATTCTGCCAACGCTTGCGCTACTCGCTCTCTAGCGTAAAACCTTGGCTTAACATTAATATACTCAAATAACAATAATATAATTTGGGTGAGCACGGGAACTTTCCACTTGATCCCCATGTGCTCACCAAGATAAAAACCCCGTGCTCACCCTTAAATAGTATTACGCGAAAACAAGTCCTTACAGAACGAGAAAAGATTGTTGAATAAAATTATATTAAATAACAAAATTGTTGACCACACTCCTAAAGAGAAAAGAAACGTTTATAAAGAATAAGTGTTACCTTATAATAAATGAAGAGTAAGAGGAGTAAATTTGTCCTATATGGATTAATAGGACTTGCTATTACCGCAGCAGGTGTAATACTAGGATTACATTATATATATTCTTCACCTTCAAATCATGTAGAATATTTAGGATCTTCTAGTGGATATGAAGCATTTGTACCAAATGGCCAAACAATAAATTATGATGGACATACAGATCCTGTAGGTGATTTAATATTAAATAATGGAAGTACAATACATAATGTAATATGGAATGGACAATATGCAAGTACAATAATACAAAATCATAACCAAATAGATCAATTGAATAATCAATTTGTTGGACAAACTGATCCATTCAATAATCAACAATATGTACCTTTACAAGATTTCTATGTAATTAAAGGTCAGGTACCTGTTGAACAAGTAACAATAAATGGACAAACATATTATGTAATAGAAGCAAATAATATAAATCCAGCAGACATTGCAGGATTCTATACATATCAAGGATGGATATCTAATTTCGTAGAAGCAATGAATACACCCGGAACATATGCAGCAGTATTACCAGGAAACTCACCAGTATTTACTTGGCCAAATACAACAGGAACAGTAGCAGAGCAAACAATGGTATATAACCAGTATAATCCATATGTATATGTAGCTGGAGGTGATGTATTGGTGCAGCCCAATGGAACTATAATTTCATATGGAGTAACTTCTAGTCCTCTTGGGTCAGCTCTCTTTAATTTTAATAGTCCACAACGACCATATAATCCTTCTAGCTAATTTTTTAACAATAGATTTTTATGATACACTTGCAACATAAGGAACTCCATAAGTTACTATAACCCAATCTAGATACATATATCCAGATCCGCCTCCTGAGCCTGCTGAAATGAACAAATAAGGAGTTCCTACATACACACTTGCATTATCTTGTAAGGGATATATAGTAAAAGATGCACCAGATTGGGAATTATATTGCCCTTCATATCCAAAAGTTCCAGGTATAAAATTATTATTATTTACATCACCATAAGTAAATGGTTGATACTTATATAAAGCATTTTGTTGATTATATGGTTGATTAAACGCTGTATTATATGCATTTATGTATGATTGTGCGAATATTGGTTCTCCATTTATTGTATTTGCTGGTGGGTTTGGTGGTATTGCATATACTTGCTGTCCATCAACGGTATATGGTACTGAAGCAAGAGAGTAATTAAATATATTACCATTCATTAAGAAATATATATTAAACATATTACCTAGTATGAACCAATTATATAACCAAAATACTCCATATTGAGAATATTGTGGATTGTCTTGTTGATCTGGAGGTACAAAAGGAAGAGGTGTTCCTCCATTATATCCACTTATATGTCCAGTATTATCTTCTACGAAATAATAGTAGAGAGGCGGACTTCGATCAGTATCCTCTCCTGATCCTGAATTCTGACTAGAATACCATCCAGTTCCTGAATAATAATAATTATAATAATATAGATTTTGACTTGAAGGATTAGTTGTATAGTTAGTAGCTAAGAAATATTCTGTAATATCATCACTCTCATTTGCATATTCATCCAATATTCCAACATAATAACCCGAAGAATGAGCTGGACCACCACCAGATGTAAAAGTCGCCCATCCATATTCATACATAAATATTGGAAAATCGAGTGGTAAATATGTATCACCCCCAACATTTATTCCTATATCTGAATTTCCTGAACATACTCCAAAATGATCACAATTCGTTGTGTCATCATAATTATTATAATCCTCTACTGTATCAGCATAGAATTGACCATTATTACTAACATATGAAGTCTCTACGCCCATATTTGCATTCTCTTTTATTCTCATATTTATACTTATTTCAAATAGCCTCTATTTCATTGAAAGTATGGGTAAACAACAACTAATTCTCTTCTATAACATACTCTATCTTAAACACAAGTTGTATTAGTATAGTTACATATCTAAATATCTTGCATCTACAAACTGTAAATAATATCTGAGTACACCTTGTCTATTTATTAGTATAAAGAAGTTAGGTTCTCTGTAGTTTATTCATTTTAGGGAAAACGCATGCGTCATTATTCCAAGATCTCCTATTTTGTTCAGAATTAGTATAAAAGAGATCTTATAGGAATGCAAATTAGCTTTTTGTGATAATAGCATTAAATAATGTTAACAAAACTATGTTAATTACTTACGTAAAGAAGACGTTATAACAGTGTATTTTTCTTTAAGCATTTCGACCATGGTATCTTTATTTTGATTAGTTTCAATTGCATAATCTCTTGCTACTGGTTCTAATTCTTTAATTTCTTCTTCCGTTAGTTCTCTATATTCATACGTAGGAATTCCTACCTTTTCCTCAAATAGTTTTTGTGCGTATTTCTTAGCTTCGCCGTTCAACTCTTTTATAACTTCTATGTATGGCATTTCTTTTAGCTTATTATATTCCTCTTCAGAGATCATATTGTCTAGAAGTAATGCCTTAAGAAATCTAACCATCTCTTGTCTACTAGGTTGTAAACCTATTTTTTCTGGGTTAACTTTTCCTCTTATGTAAATTCTGCCACCCACCATTCCAGAGCCAATATAATTGCCTACAGGCTCGCCTTTAATTCCTAAGCCTAAAACCATTATTACTCCTCCAGCCATGTATTCTCCAAGATAATCGTCAACCATCCCGCCTATCACTAAATAAGGCCTCTTATTCATGTATTCCCTCATTTGAATTCCGACTCTGTTACCAGCATTACCCTTGACGTAAATATATCCTCCTTGAAAAGTTTGAGCTAAAACATCCCTTGCATCGCCGTGAATTACAACTTTACCGCCTTGCATTGTATCGCAACAATCATCTGCTACATTACCGTAAACGTGGAATACGTTATTTTCATTCAAATTAGCCATAGCATTTCCTACCACTCCGTATAGGTTTAATCTAAGTCCTGCTTTAGGAAAGCTTATTCCTATATATCTATGTCCTAGGAGATTTATTACTGTTACTTCCTTTTTACCAGATTTATTTACAAACTCCATAATTGCCTTATTTACATCTTTATATCCAAGTCCACTCGCGTCTATGTCAAATTTCTCTGTGTAAAATATGGGTTTAGAAAATGAGGATATTTTACTAACCTCTCTCCCTGGATTGATCAACCCCTTGAGTAAAGAAGCTATAAAATAATTGCCAGGCTCAAGAGTCCAAACTTTTGCACTAGGACTAAGCAACCTAATCTGATTTTCCTCGCTGGCAATGTAATAGTAATTTTCGTCTTCTCCTATTATAACTGGCCTAAACTTTGCCCTATCAGCTATTCCGATCATGAATAAGTCATTCCCAGAGTCGTAGCCTATAATTGCAGTAAATGGACCATCTAACCTGGCATTTCTATAAATGTAGTCCTCTTCAACGTTTAGCTTACTAAACCTTCTAGAAGGATTTGACATTATTCTAGTTACTTCTTCTACGCTTAATCCTTCACTTATTAACTCCTCAAATAGGAATGCCATAACTTCGCTGTCTGTACCTACAAAACCTCCCCAACCTCTGGACTGTAAAAATTCAACGTTTGCACCAAAGGAGCTTACATCACCATTATGAACTATTGCTACATCAAATGCTGAAAACGGATGAGACCAATAAGGATAACTGCCTGGAGAATTAGTTGGTTGTCTAGTGTGAGCTATCCACATATCGCCCTCAACTTCATAAATATTATATTGTCTCGCAATATCTGCAGGATAACCTACGCCTTTATACACTTGTAAGGATTTTCCTGCACTGTAAATTCTTCCTTTCTTTCCATTGTTCCATAGAATTTCATTTATATTCCTTACAACTTTTTTAAGAGAAGCTATACTGCCTAAGGAAATTTCAAAATCACAATCACACAGTTCGCCAATATATTTCTCGTTGAATCCCTTTATTCTAATTCCTTGATCTTCTATTTCTCTCTTTATCTCATCTCCATCTCCAAAATAGAAAGCCTTAATATAGTAAGAATTGCCTTCCTTAAGGTTAAATACTGCAAATCCGGCACCTTTATCGCTACCCCTGTATCTTACGAGGTCTATTGCGTAAACAACGTCTTTACCTTTAATTTTAGGAGCATTTCTTTTCCTTAGTATTCCAAAAACTCCACATCCAGAAGGACTTATCATAGAGAACCAGCCTGCTTGACTCTTATTCTCCTAGCAATGTAAGAGTTCAAATTCACCGCTCTCAGTAATTCCCTATTTCCTGTTAGTGAAGATTGAACACTATATACTCCAGCAGCCCCTGCCATTAAGGCAATCTCTTTTTTCATACCAGAAATTAAATTGAAGGCTCTTTCTTTTAGATTTCCCTTACTACCTTCGCCTATAGCTATTTCAAGAATTTGGTAAGGTATAATTACAGCATCTGCCCCTAATGCTACTAATTTAAACACGTCTGCAGAGTCTCTTAATTTAGAGGATTTGGCAATTATATCAAACTTATTTCTAACCCCAGCTTCCTTAAGCTTTGTATCAACGTCGGAAACTACTAACTCTAAGTCCTCATTAAGTACATCTTCATCTATTATAAAGCCTGGTATTCCCTTATTTACAAGTGTATCGTCAATTTCGTCCTCAGACTTTAAGGCTAAATAATAGCCTTCTTCAATCTCATAACTCCAATTTATCTTACCTTTACCATCATTACTAAAACTTATTTCAGAGTATTTTGGTACAGTGCTTTCTACAAATACCATAGACCCTAAAGCGTATGAAGCCCAACTTAGGCTTTCAGCTATTTCTTTCGGAGCACCTATGACGTTAAATATTACAGGTAAAGAAAGGTATACTTTACCTTTATTAAGTAAAAAGCTAGTATCTATATCTTCTCTGTAAGGATCAATAGGAGGTCTAGTAACTTGTGCACCGTCACTTCTTAACCAATCTAATATCCTTGCAGGTTTCTCAACGTCTGGCGGTGCAGTACTTCCCATGCTAGTAATAGTTGGTTCGCCTTTGTTTATCAATTCATGAAGGTGGAACTTCCTTCTTTTATTCCAAAGTTCTCCAAGCTTCGGATTTAACTCCTCAGCTTCTCCTTCTATACCTAAAATAGATAAAACATCCCTAGATAGACCAAAACCATATAATAAATCCCTTCTTCCTTTCAATTCCTGAATAGAGCTCAAGCCTAAATTATCCAAAATGTTAGCTAATTCTAGCGAGAATCCGTTAACAAAGTTAACTAGAGTTTTTACCCCAAACTCAATATCAAAGATCCTAGTACCGTCAATTTTACTAGTTAAAGCAGTTGGACAAGAACCTATATGGCATTTATGAACCATCACACAGCCCATTGCTATTAGTGCTGCAGTACCTACACTTACAATGTCCGCACCTAAAGCTATTAATTTTGCAGCATCTGTAGCATCAGAAATCCTACCTGCGGCTATTATGGTAAACTTGTCTCTTAATCCTTCCTTTTTTAATACGCTATCTGCAGAAGCTACGGCTAACTCTATAGGTATGCCTAAATTATCCCTAATAACTTCTGGAGTAGCTCCAGTTCCTGCTCCGTGGCCGTCTATTATTATTCCGTCAGCTCCCATTCTTGCTACTCCAGAAGTTATGTATGGTATGTAATTTGTGGCCGCGACTTTAACGAAAACGGGCTTTCCAGTAGCTTCCTTTAATGCTTCTATCCTTTGTCCAAGATCTTCTATAGAATATATATCATGATGAGGAGCTGGGGATATAGCGTCTATTCCCTCTGGTATTCGCCTTGTCATAGAAATAGCCTTAGTAACCTTACTTCCGGGTAAATGACCTCCTATCCCAGGTTTTGCACCTTGTCCTATCTTTATCACTACTCCTAATCCTGCATTTAATACATCTATATCAACGCCAAACCTTGCTGAAGCCCACTGGACAAAAATTCTCTTATGCTTTGCTACTTCAGGATGAAGTCCACCTTCACCAGTTCCAGCTAGCGTACCAGTTAAATCTGCTGCAGTTGCAATAGCAATATTAGGATTTCCGCTTAACGCGCCATAAGACATGTCTCCTAAGTAAAGAGGAGTTGTCATTTCTATCCCGGAGAATGAAAGATATGTACTAGCCAAAGGCTTCTCAACTATTTTCCCTTCTACATTCTTAAATTCAATTCTATCTAATATCCGTAAACTATTCCTTCTTTTATCAAGAATTTTGTAAGGTTTGCCTGTAATGGCTAAGTGCCTAATATGTTCTATTTTATCTATAGTCCAAAATTCTGAATCTGTTTGCTTAGGTAAAGGTAAATACGCCTTGATAATCAAAGCGAGTCAAAAAAGAATGTGTCAATATTGTTATATATGTGTTTATGAGAATCTTTTACGTAAATTATGGTTCGAACTAATGTAAATTAGTCATCATTTCATTGCTATTATAGTTATAACTTAGAACAGTTACATAATGCATTATAAACATTGCTTCGATAAAACCTAAAGATGGCATAAACTATTTAATTGCACTAGGTATATTATGAAAAGGATTCATGTCTAAAGGTAATCTTATCGAATGATTTTATTGCTTAAAAATTTGAAAAAGATTTTACTATGATACCTTTAATTTTTGGAAAAATGCAAAGTTAATTATTCAAACCATCACAAAAACGTGGGGCCGCCGGGATTTGAACCCGGGACCACCAGCGTTCTGGTGGCTAGGGATCTATCCCCAGGCTGGCATCCTAGTCCTGGCTAGACTACGGCCCCATTTATAGTTGTTATATTTTCATTTAAAAATCATTCCCCATATAATACTTTGAGAGAGAGAGGTAGCCGAAAGTATTAAACTAAGCTAAAGCATTGTAATACGCTCATAATACGCTTTACAAAACTCTAGGGGTTAATATAAATTGGTTTTCAACACATTGTAGTTTTAGGTGTTGCAAAATCCCAGTAAGATACGTTTGTAAAAACTGTGGGTATGAGTTATATAGGTTTGAAAAGGTAGGACAAGACTTTTACGGTGTAAGAACTCCTTCAGAAATAAAGTCAATATATGGTGGAAAATGTCCAAAATGTGGACATCCGCTAGGAGTGCCATCTCTAAGCGAAATTAAAATAACGTTAAGAAAGAAAGCAATTTTAGCTACTTCTTAGTTCTTTAATAAAATTAATAATTTCTTCGAATTCTATTTCATTTCTTTTATATTTCTCTCCTAATTGATAAAATCCAAAAGCAGATAATATCTTTGTAACATTTAAAGGTCTCTCCTTAATCGATGCAGAATCATAATCTATGATGTAAGTCCTTGCTTGAGTAACTAAAACGTTTTTCCAGGGTCTTGATATCTCCTCATGTTGTACGTGTACGTCTTCAAGATATTTAGCCCTAATTAAAAGATCTCCTAAATATCTTAAATCATACCTAGTAATAGGGCTACCGTTTACATATTCCATAATAATATAATTAACTCCATAATCGAATACCTTAGGCGCAGAAGGATAAGATATCTCTTGAATTTTTGCCTCTAATTCTAGACTATTTTTTGGAGAGTCAGTTCTTCTTATTTTAACAACCTTTCCTTCTCCTATATAAACTACTATTCCAGTCTTGCCTTTGCCTATTACGTTAACCCTTCCAAGACTAACATTACCAAAAGAATAGGCATAATAAATCCCTGCACTCCTTAATTCTTCCTCTACATCTTTAGAGTACTTTGGATAAATGAATTTGCTTATTTCAACCAAGTTGGAGTTTTCCTCAGGAATGCCTTTAAGCATGGCTCCTTTGGCTCTCTATCTAACCAATATTGTTCCACGACTTTATAATTGTATTTCAGCGATATAGCGGACTTAACTATATCTTCAATTTTATCATTTCTCCTCTCTTTAATTGAGTAAAGTCTTCCGTCTTCTCCAACCCATATATTATCATTTTTACTAATAAAATCGTCTAAATTCATATAAAATGGAGGACCTTGGTTTAACTTGTAATTGCCTATTTCTTTACTTTCAAGCTGTAAAGCAAACAAGAGATTCTTTATATCACCATATGCTTGAACATCTATAACTCTATATCCATAATTCCTTAGAATGTTAAAGATCTTTTCAACAGATTTATTTATTTGACCCCAAAGTAAATCCTCTACTACGTTATTATCTAAAATCTCTATCTTAGTAACTAAAACGTCTCCTTTTACCTTATCCCCAGCTGGCTCTGGTGGGAAGAAGAACTTTTCAGAAGGATTCTTAAGAAAGTACCTAGAGGCTATAGAAAATTCTGCTAATCTCTTGAGAGAAACTGCTGCTCCAGCGTTCCTGGACGGATCTACTGGATCTGGTAAAATTAAGGGGCATTTAAAATCCCTTTCTGGCTTTACAATGAAAATTTTAACCGGAGGCTTCCATTTTGAGGCGTTCTTTAAAACTTCCAGAAAACTGCCAAACTTTACTACAAGTAACTCCGTAACATACCCTGAAAATCCCCTAACTTTTATTTCTGCACCGTAAACTCCTATTCCTTTCATAAACCTCTTTAGTAGGCGTACTTCGTCTTTTTGCTCCTCACTTAAATGGGAATTTATAAATTCTGTATGGAAAGGCGTCCTATCTACGGCAGTAATTGGTTTTTCTCCTTCCTCAATTTTTAAAGCAGGAACAATATCAATCTCAATACCCTTATGATTAACAATCAAGTAAGGATGTTCTGCATAAGCAGTTGTAATATCAAATCCAGATAATCTATCCCTCAAAATTTTAATTGCTTCTGTAGATATATATTCCTTTCCCACATTCTTAGGAAAGAATACGAATACGTCAACGTCTGCATCGCCCTTTAACCACGTTCCTTTCCTAAAAGACCCATGAATTTCTGCATCTAGGCCGTTAAGTTTCTCAATGACTTCATTTACTATTAACTTAACCTTCTCCTCGTCTTCCCTTGTAGGTTTTATTTTATCTAAAACTTTCTTTAGAAGCTCTTCGCTCATTTTCCAGCCACTCCTAAAATTTCATCGTAAATTGGGCCTTTTGGTGTTAAAGTGCTTTTATAAAGTATAACTTTATCAACTATAAAATCTCCGAAGTAATCGTTATAATGCTGATTAATAACGTTTGCTAAGTTAAATAGATTTGAAGGACCTTTTACTCTACCCAAGGTTATGTGAGGAACAAACTCTTTCTCATCTTCTGGTCTAATTCCTCTACTTCTAAGCTCTTTTAATAAAAAAGACCTTATTTCTCTAAGTTGAGGGAATCCTTCTGAAATTCCAACCCATACAACTCTAGGCTTTGTAATGCTTGGAAATGCTCCCATTCCTTTCATGGTTATTTTAAATTTATTGAATTGAAGCAACGATACCGCTTCTTTCACTAAGTCCACTTTATTGTCAGGTACTTCTCCGATGAAGATTAGGGTTATGTGCATATTATCTGTCTCTACAAGCTTTACATCTGCTCCACTTAATTTAATCTCATTATAGACATCATTCAGTTTTTGGAATTGTGGAACTTTTATTGCAATAAATAACCTCATGCTTTTAAACCACTATGAAGAAGAAAATGGTGGTCACTAATTAATGTAATTCTTATAACTGGAATGCCAGGCTCAGGCAAAACATTGTTTGCTAATTTATTGAGAGAAAAAGGATTCTATGTTATCTCTATGGGCGACGTATTGAGAAAGAGATATGAAAAAGAGGCAAAAATAGGTGAAAGAATGATGGATTTTGCTAAAAGAATTAGAGAAATATATGGTGAAGGAGTAGTAGCTAGACTATCTATGGAGGAAATCACGCCAACCATGAGCAGGATTGCATTCGAAGGAGTGAGGAGCTTAGCAGAAGTTGAGGAGTTTAAAAGATTAGGAAACCCTATAATAATAGCAATTCATTCTCCTCCTTCATTAAGATATCAAAGAATGATATCAAGGATGAGGCCTGACGATTCTAAGAATATTGAAGATCTAAGGAGAAGAGACCTTGACGAGATAAGACTAGGAATAGGAGGAGTTATAGCTCTAGCTGATTATATAATAATTAACGATTCCACAATAGACGAATTTAAGAAGAGAGCAGAAGAAGTTATATTAAGGATTACGAAATGACAAAAATAGTTGTAACGGCTGAAGTTAGGCCTTCAGAAGACGAATCTAAGGTCTTAACGGCTATAGCTAATTTCTTCGATTATGAAAAAATAACAAAGGAAAAGAGAGGAGATTATATTATAGTCATTGTAGAAGAATCAAGAACACTAAAAAGCCTACAAAAATTTCACGATGCGTTAAGAGAAGAGAAGATACTAGACGTCGCTAGGAAATACTTAAGGAGAGGAATTTCAGACAATTCAATTTCATTTATGTTACACAAACAGGCAGCGGCTATAGGTGTAATCTCTTTCGTGGACGACGAAAGAGAGTCACCATTAGGCCCTATTTCATTTTATATAGAACATAAGAACCCTAATGAGGTTGTAGATTGGCTAGCGCCAAGAACTGCTAAAGGCCATCCATTATGGGAAAATAAAATTCCAGAAGATTAATCTTTTAAGATATAATATGATAAATCGTCCGGCAAAAAAGATTTCCAAAAAGTTCTTTTTGCAATTTCTTCCATAATCTTAGCATCTTTGTATCTCCCACTAATGTGAACTAAAGCTAATCTTTTTACTCCAGCTTCCTTTGCTACAGTTGCTGCATCAGTAACTGTAGAATGCCCATATTCTTTAGCGTTTATGTCGTCTAAAAACGTGGAGTCATGAATCAACAAATCCACTCCTTTAACAGAATTTATTACGCTATCGCAGATAGCAGTATCCCCTGTATAAGCTATTCTTATCCCTTTTTTAGTTATTAAATAATCTTCTGGATAAAGCTTCCTACCGTTAAATATAACTTCCTTTCCAGCTTTTAATTGCCTAATAATTCTCCAATCTTTAATTCCTTCTTTTGTTAGCTTTTCTATATCAATATTTTTCTTATCTTTCTCCTCTATTAAATACCCTTGAGACTTAACTACATGACAGGTCTTGAAAGGAGTAATTTTTAACTCATTATCTTCATAACTGTCAACGTACTCTATTTTAAAAGGAGGTTCAAAATAAGTTTCCTCAAACACCTTATTTAAAAGATCCTTTACGTCACCAATTATGTATAATTTTTCTTTTCTACTATACATTCCCATAGTTTGGATTAATGAAGGAAGTCCTAAAACGTGGTCTGCATGAAGGTGAGTTATTGCAATCAAATTTATTGCCATAATATTAAGTCCATGATTAATCATTGTAATTTGAGTTCCTTCACCACAATCTAAAAGTACGTTAAATCCTTGCCTCCTTACTAAAAATGCCGGAAGACCTCTCTTTGACGGTGCTCCACCACCAGTACCTATAAAATAAACTTCCATCAAGTTTTTTCCACCACGTAGATTCCTCTCGATAGGCTTTTATGTAAATAAATAAAATGAATAGAATCAACTTTTAATCCAGAACTTTTAATTTTATCCCTCCAGTCAAACTTAGAATCTGTAGCAAAAACCAATTTTCCGCCCTTTTTAAGAACTTCTGCAGAATTAAAGAAAAGCGACTCATATAATTCATCAAATTTTACATCTCTAGCATTAACTGATCTGCCGTAAGGAGGATCTGTAACAATTGCGTCTACAGAGTTTTCCTTAATAGGCAAATTACTTATATCTTCTTGAATAATTTGACACTCGTAATTAAAATGCTTTAGGTTATACTTAGTTTTTTCTATCATTTTACTATCAATGTCTCCTCCTATACAGTCATATCCTAACCAGGATGCCTCAATTAATATAGAACCAACGCCTGCGAAAGGATCAAGGATTGTCTTCTCTGGATTAGCCAAATTTACTAAAAGTCTTGAAGTGTATGCGTCCATAGTTCCAGATTGAGAATATGGTTTTTTAGCGTGAGCCTGGAGACTTTTCGAGTCTCTTTCTTCTTGCCTAATTCCAGCTAATATAACGCCGTCAGTAAATATTAAATCAAGCTTATCACACTTTTTACTAAATTTTACGCCATCTACAATTTCTTTATATAGAACTGGAAATAAATCCTTGTCCGAGTTCATAATAACGTTAGGTTTTATACTAAAGCATTTACCTTTAAGTGCATCATTTATTTCCTTTGGATTGTCTGAAATTGCTAGAATTTCGCCTATTGCCTTAATTGTAGAAGATCTCCTTGCAATGTTTTTAGCTTCTCCATCAAATATAGCTATCCCAGTAACGTAAGAAAAAGGCCTCTTCAATAGGGCTTTAAGCTCCGCTAATGATATAAAAAGCTCGTCTGCACTTAATATTGCATATTTCATAGTTTAACAGCTATAAGGTCTGAAATATCGGCAATTTTAACGTTTTTATTCTCAACTTTTATAGTATTAGTTCCTATAATTGATTTTATTCCAGCTCTAGTGAGCTTATCGTAAGCGTCATTAACTAATAATACGTGAGTTGCTGCAGCTATTACTTTTCTAGCACCTAAATTATAAGAAAGCTGAGAAGCTTGGGCTAAAGTTCCTCCAGTACTTATTATATCGTCTATAAGCACAACGTCCTTTCCATGTAAATCTAAATGAGGGGCTTCTTTAATTCTCACTTCTCCAGTAGTTCTATCTCTTTCTTTTTCAATATGAGAATAAGGAGAATTGAGCTCCTTAGCGAGTCTTTCAGCTCTTTCTAAAGCACCACGATCTGGAGCTAATACAAAGGGATTTTCTACCTCCTTTTTAATTTCTCTTGCTAAAGCAGGAGTTGGATCTACTATTTTGACATTGCCTTTAAAATACGAAATAACTGCATCCGGTTTATGAGGCTCTACCGTAATTAATTCGTCACTGCCGCTCTCGTAAATAAGGTTTAAGACTATTTTAAGACTTAACGCTTCTCCATCTTTGAATCTTCTATCCTGTCTTGCATAAGCTAAATATGGAATTATAGAAATAATTTTACTTGCACCTAAATTTTTAACTGCTTCTATCATTAAAAGTAATTCCATTAAATGCTTATCTTGAGGATAGTAGGTAGACTGGACTATTACTACTTCTTCTCCTCTAACGCTCTCTGGAATCCTAATATAGGATTCTCCGTCGGGAAAAATCTTATGTTCAGCTTTAACAAGTTTCACATTAAGCATCTCTGAAAGCTTCTCGTCTATGCCGTTTGAGGCTGGTCCTCCTACAATAATCATTAGTTATAGGTATTAGACAGAGTTTTTAAGATTAAAAGTCAAGTTAATATGATGTACTATATTTTCTTCACTGGAACAGCGGGCTCTGGTAAGACTACTTTAGTTAAGGAGTTTCAAGATTATTTACTTGACCAAGAGTTAGATACAGCGGTCATAAATTTAGATCCAGCAGTAGAAAAACTACCATACACTCCAGATTTTGATGTAAGAGATTATGTAGACGCATTTGAAGTTATGGAAAAATATGGATTAGGCCCTAATTCTTCCTTAATAGCCTCAATAGATCTACTAATGACTAAAGCTGTAGAAATAAAAAATGAGGTCAGTGAAATAGAAGCTAACTATGTCTTAATAGACACTCCGGGCCAAGTTGAACTCTTTGCATATAGAGATACTGGAAGACTTATTTCATCACTAATAGTTGGAGATAATAAGGCAGCAAACGTATTTTTAATGGATTCGTTCCTAGCTAGAGAAGCTAGAACTTACGTATCTTTATTACTTCTATCCAGCGCAATAAGGTTTAGAATGAATTTACCTCAGGTTAATGTTTTATCAAAAATAGACCTTTTAACGCCTAAGGAATTAGAAGAAATAAAAAGCTGGAGCAATGGAGAGGAACTAATAGATAGATTAGGTGAAGTCGATGATTATTCATTCGAGTTAGTAAAAACCTTAATAGAGAGCCTTGACTCTGCACCGGTTCCAGTTTCTTCCACAAACGATGAAGGTTTTGACGAACTTTACGCTGAATTACAAAGGATATTTGCTGGTGGAGAAGACTACTTAACAGAAGAGAACTCTCCTAGACTTTGAGCTTAACAAGTTTTAAACTTTAGATTTGCTATTCTTAATTATGAAATTCAAGGTTCTTGACGCTCCTGCGTTTGTATATATAATAAAAACAATATCAGAATTTATGGACGAAGGTGCAATAGTTTCAACTAATGACGGAATAAGAATAAATGGAATAGATCCTTCTAGAGTAGTATTCTTAGATATATTTTTGCCTGCTGGATATTTTGAAAATTATGAATCTAAAGATAAAGAAGTAATAGGAATAAACGTAGAAGATCTATCATCAATATTAGCAAGGGTAGAGAAAGACGATACATTAAGCTTTGAAACAGATGGAAGTAATCTTAAGATAATAATTGAAGGATCTTTCCAAAGGATATTTTCATTACCTTTACTATCTATGGAGGAACAAAAAAATCCTTCTCTAAACTTAGAATTTCCATTTAAGGCAAAAATGCTCACAGTAACTTTCTCGGATGTTATGGACGGTTTAGCAGATTTAGGTGATACACTAGTAGTAAGTTCTGAGGGAGGAAAACTATATCTTTCTGTAGAAGGAGACATGGGAGAATCTAAAGTGGAACTTTCAACAGATAACGGGGCACTATTAGAGGCTAGCGGAAACGACGCAAAATCCACATATGGTATGGAATACGTATTAAATACTACAAAAATGAGAAAAGCTTCGGATACTATGGAATTATACTTTGGTTCTCAGATACCGCTAAAACTTCATTACGAATTGCCCCAAGGAGGATACGGTGAGTTTTATATTGCCCCAAGAGTTGAATAAAATTATTTTAATGCTATTTAAATCATATTACGAAAAGGCTGAGCTCGAATTACCTGATGATATGGAATTAAGAGAATTTGCTATTCAACCTTTTGGAAAGGATACATATGTTAGGCATTTATCTTTTTCCTCCCCTTTAGAGTTAAGAAATTTTATACTTGAAAATCTTCCTTTGCATTTGTTTTACTCTACAGCAAAATATCAAATACCTTCAGCAAAAGAAATGGACGAAAAAGGGTGGATGGGTGCAGATTTACAATTTGACATAGATGCAGACGAATTATGCGAAGTAAGAAAGATAAACTTTTGTCCAGTATGCGGTTCCGAGGTGGATGGTGAAAAATGCCCCAAAGATAACGTTGAGACTGTGGAATTTGTTGAAATAACCTCAGATTGTATAAATAAGGCATTAGAAAACGCTCTAATAATCAAGGACATTTTAAAAGAAGATTTTGGTTTGAATCCAGAATTATATTTCTCTGGAAATAGGGGTTTTCACGTTTATGTAAGATGTAACGGGGATTGCGCTCTATTGGATTCTGAAGACAGAAAAGAAATAGTTGATTACATAAAGGGCATTGGAGTTCCTAAGTACTCTTCAGCCTTACCAACAGATCCTGGCTGGGCTGGAAGAAAGGCTAAAGGAATTCAAGGAGTAATCCTAGATGAGGAGGTAACTATAGATGTAAAAAGATTATTTAGAATTCCTAATTCTATACATGGTAAATCTGGGCTGTTAGTAAGAAAAATAGAAGAAAGTAATTTCGAATTTTCCACTTCTTTATCACCTTTTTCTGGTTACGTTACATTTTTACCTTATATATCTGGAAAATTTCAAATATTGGACGAAAACATAGAATTTTCTAGAGGAATTCCCATAAAGTTAGATGCATCTATAGGAGTTTATGCTCATTTAAAAGGTTTAGGGGAAGTGAAATTATATGTTAGATGAAATACTTAATAGAGAAATCTCATCTGAGACTCCTGAAGAAATTTCACTTTCAGATGTTCAGAAAATTTCTCAAACTTTAGCAAAGATAAGGGTAAGTTACGACGATGAAATACATAAGAATGAAATAAAGGTTTATGAGGAGCTTGCAGAGTCACTATTTGAAGTTAGGCTTAGCAAATATCTTGAGGATAATTATAAAGGAAAAGGATTTGATGAGTTCGTATTTAATATCCTTGATAAAATTAAGGAACTTTACATTTCATTACTGAGCGGAAATCTAATATTTAATGATGGTAAAATCTTGTGTAAAGTTATGAAGGATACAATAATTGAAAGTATGGAGCTAAAGAAAGGAGATTTAATCTTTCTTAATTTACAAAAAGCACTAGCTTTATGGACCGCAGAATATATAACTCCGTGTAAAATAGTAAGCTAAGTGATAGTTATGAAAGCTCCCAAGACGATAACTACATATTGCCCAAAATGCAAAACTCATACACCGCACTCAGTATCTCTTTACAAAGGAGGTAAAAGAAGGACTCTAGCTGAAGGTCAAAGAAGATATGATAGGAAGAACTTAGGATATGGAGGTCAAAGAAAGCCAGAGCAAAAAAGATTTGCAAAAGTAACTAAAAAAGCAGTATTAATGTTAAAGTGCACTAAATGCGGTTATGTAATAATGAAACCTGGAATGAGAATAAAGAAGATGGAGATAGTAGAGGTGGCTAAGTAATGAAGAAAACTAAGATCTTAATTCCAGAACCTAAAGGAAAATTTATCAGAGTAAAATGCACCAATTGCGGTAACGAGCAAGTAATTTTTAGCCATGCGACTTTTCCAGTAAGGTGCTTAGCTTGCGGAACACAACTGGCTTATCCTACTGGTGGTAAAGCAAAAATAGTTGGCGAGATAATTAAAGAACTGGGTTAAAATGATATATAATAAGCATCCTCTTCCAAGAGAAGGAGATATTTTAATTGCAACTGTTAAGCAAGTTTTTGATTACGGAAGTTATGTTACTCTTGACGAGTATGGAAATTTACAAGCGTTCTTACCTTGGAGTGAAATAAGTACTAGATGGGTTAAGAATATTCGTGATGTTATAAAGGAAGGAAGGAAAATAGTAGTTAAAGTTATTCGTATAGATAGAAAGAAAGGAACAGTTGACGTATCTTTAAAGAAAGTTAATGATGACGAAAGAAGGAAAAAGAATGCCGAATGGAAAAAACTACAAAAAACAGACAAAATCCTTGAGTTGGTTTCGCAAAAACTTGGGAAGACGGAAAAAGAAGCTTGGGAACAAGTTGCTTGGAAATTAGAAAGCAAATATGGAGATGTTTTTGATGCTTTACAAAAAGCAGTAAAGGAAGGAGATAAAATATTAAGAGATGCTGGAGTTCCTGAAATATGGATAAAACCACTAATAGAAGAAGCTTCCAAACATAGCGAAGAAAAGAGAGTAAAAGAGTCGAAAGTTGTTGTAGTTAAAACTCTGGATCCAGAAGGAGTAGAAAAAATTAGGAGTTTATTCGGAAAGGCAGTAGAAGGAGAAGAAGATACTGATTTTACAATAAAGATTTACACAATAGGTGCTCCTAGATATAGGGTTGATGTAACTGGCACAGAACCTAAAGCTGTTTCAGAAAGATTAAATTCTATTATAGAAAAACTTCAGGAAATTGCTAAGGAAGAAGGAGTAGAAATAAGTGTACAAAAATGACCTGGTTAATAAGAAAATGCCCTATAGACGGAACTTATACTTTCCAAGAAAAATGCCCTAAATGTAATACCCCAACCATAGTGCCCCATCCTCCAAGATTTTCTCCAGAAGATAAATACGTAAAATATAGAATAGAAGCTAAAAAAAGTGTTAAATTAAATTGCTAAAAATTGTTTTTATCCATAATAAACACATTCTGGAATTATTGTCCCAGGTTGTACAAATTGATATACCATTACCATTATATATGTTGTATAGTTAGGTCCTTTAACCCATGGGAATAATGCTACATATACTGGTTGGAAGTAGGCCATATGAATCTCTGGGAAAGTAGTTCCCGGAGTTAATTCTAACTCTGAGCCTACGGCCAATAGTTTACTACTAAACGGTGCAACCACCGGATAACCGGTACCTTCTAAAGCCTCTACAAACATATTAACAATCAACGAGTTATATGCCCTGGAAGTCCACGCAAATGGATATGCTTGAGATACAATACTTGCTAATTCACTTAATTCTGTAGGATTGGTCAAAGCTAAACTTTTATTCAACGTTGAAATCTCACAACTTATAAGACTAGAATTTAAATACTCACTTATTGGGTATCCGGCAATTACTGTCATTGCGCCCATTGCCTTGCCTATATCTCCTAAGGAAGTTGTATATCCTAAAAACTCTCCACCTAAATCTGATGGATAGCCTATGTACCATTCTTCTCCACTACTTGAATTAACTTTAGTCACTGCATCGTAAGCCACTATGTAAACTGGAATTGTATAATTAGGATTACCGTAAGGATATAAGTGAAAATCTTTTTCTAATACTGTTGCAGCGAAAGTCTCATTATTTAAGAACATCTCAGCCATGAGCTTTATCTGAGTGCCATTAAGTGTATTATTTTCTGCTATGACGCTTCTATTTCCTATAACTTCATCCCAATATCCGTAATCCCACCAGCTTAGTATGAATGCATGAGGACAAGTTTTCTGATTTATCCAATCTAATGCTGATACCCAAGCATAATTAATTATAGGATATGGACTAGCAGAAGTTACTATTTCGTTTGGAACGTTACTCAAAGTTATTGCTGCACTCGCGTCTGCTACAAGTGAAACTCCGACTAATGATAGCACAAATATTGGAATAATTTTCGCTTTATACACCTTAGTTTTATCTATGAGGTAAAATACTCCTGCACCAGCTAATGGAGCTATCATGTATGCAGTATAATTAAAGAGGTAAGGCTGTTCTGAAGTACCGTAGATACTTATTACACCTAAAACGAGTAACCAAAGTCCTGCAAGGTTACTTTCCCTTATCAAGTAATACATGCCTATAATTGAAAGGAATAAAGCTATCCCAAAGTCAGTAATCATTGCCGTTATTGGTTGAGGTATATATTCTGCTACAGTCTTGTCAATAGGTACAGTGACTTGATAGAATGGATTAACTATTGCGTAGTATCTTGAAGGAATTGGTGTTACGCCTAAAAATGAGAGACCTACTATTGCTACTACAAATATGAATACTGCACTTGCAGTTATTAATAATGCTCTAGAATCTGAAATTTCCTTAGGTAAGATATTCTTCAAATAAAGATCTAAAAATAGTAGTGCACCGATTATTAACAATGAAAGCCCGTGAGCTAATCCTGAAAGGAATCCAATACTATTTGGTGCCCAAGAGGTTAGGAATGCAGCAACTATTGCCATGAGAGTAAAAGCTTTTGCAGTCTCTTCATTGTTCCTATTAAGTAATATTAGTAGGAAAGCTCCGGCTAACAAGCTTAAATCAATATATGTAGATCCTCCCCATGATACTTCAGCTAAAAATAGAGGTATTCCCGCAAATGCTCCATAAATTGGTTTCTTTTTCTCAATAGCATAATTTAGTAAATATATTGAAAATAATACGAATACTCCTCCCCATGAAGTCTTTGGTAATCCGCCGACTATGTTCTTATCAGTTAAAGCTGGAGATACTGCTATTATTGCTGCAGCTACAAAACCACCGATCCTGCTTTTAGTCAGTCCGGAAACAGCAACATAAGCTGCTGCTACTCCTAAACCAGCAAGTGCAACATATAGGAATAAGGTAACAGTATATACTGCATTTGCACCATAAGTAGAATAGAAAGGTAAAGAAAGAAGCGCAACAATAAATGGTAATCCTATTGTATCACCTAATTCTATGAAAAATCCCCAAGGGAACCATGCATGAACATCTGGGGGTACTGCGTACCAATTACCGTGTGCTTGAGCAATTAGTAAGGCGTTATAAAATAAGTACCAAGAGTCGAATCCGTTGATTCCTAAAGGATATTGAGTGCTTAATGATCTTATTAAAATTGAAATTAGTGCTATTCCTGAAACTACCAGAGTATCAATAATATTTGTACGCTCTAAAATCCTTGTTAGCGTTTTTGTAGACTGCATAAGCCCTTTTCTAACAAATATCAATATAAACTTAATCCAAGAAGTTGATACAATAAAAATATTCAAACATTAAAATTCAGACTAGCTTTATTTCAAAATTAACGTCGCCTAATATTGTAATCTTATCTCCTTTTTTTAACTTCAAACGGACCTATAAAAACGCCGTTGTCAGCAGTTTCCGATAAACCGTGAAGTTTATATACTTTAATTGTAAAGATGAGTAAAGTCGCACCAGATGTGGATGGGTTTTCCCGAAAGGTGTGGCTAAAAGATGTGCGGGTTTCCCCATCAGATGGCAACACTCTGATGGGTGGGGTTATCCCGCTAAAGGGGCGGAGGGGTAACGGAAGTGACTCTGTTGAAGCCCAAGGGCTGAGAATTGGATACAAATTCATGAAAATTCAATGAAGCCCAAACCCCAGAAGATACATAGCCATTAACTTCTCCAATTTTTGAGATAAGCCATTTAACCATATCCATTGGTCCACCATAAATGAAGTTAGGAACGCCTCGACCTACTAGTTTATCGTTTATTAACATCTCTACGCCTTTAATTGGCAGTGAAACTTGCTCTCCTATATAAAGCCTACCAGCAGCAGAATCGTCAGCCTTTAATTGCAATGCATTCAAATTCTAAGTGTTAAATCTAGTAGCAGGCAATTCTACTCCCAACCTAGTTTCTTTAATACACTGAGGAAAATTATCATTTCTACAAGAATCCGCAAAAAATACTACTTCAACTTCAGCAAAATTATGATTAAACCATAGCTCTATTTCCTTATCTGACGTTATCATCGGTTTAGTTAATATACCATACATAGGCTCTTTACCATGGAATCTTTTCAAATGTTCCCTTGTAACCAAGGAGATCTTATATCCTCCTAAACCTTCTTCCTCCACTAGTATTGAAGAGAACTTTTTGAATATCTCTTCAGCTTCCTTTTCATTTACCTCAAAAGGTTCAATTTCTTTCCTACTTTTATAGGCATTAAAAAGTAGATCAGCCTTATCCATGATATAGAGAAATCCATGATATAGAGAAAAAAGAGAAGCTATTTAAGTTTTGTATGCGGCTGCCGGGATTTGAACCCGGGATCTCAGGCTTGGAGGGCCCGCGTCCTAATCCATGCTAGACTACAGCCGCAATATAATCTTAAATTACCTTGCTTTAATAATTTTCGCTTTCTTATCCCGAACAATTTATCTTTTATTAGAAGTTTAAAAGAGAACATATTAAGTAGACATGCATAGATAAGTTTAAAATAAAAGGATAAAAGAATGATATTGGGCCCGTAGCTTAGCATGGTTAGAGCGCCCGGCTGATAACTTATGGGCAGAAACCGGGAGGTCGAGGGTTCAAATCCCTCCGGGCCCACTATAAGTTAGAAGTGCTAACTATGATCTTCTATCAATATTTAAGATTTAATTTTCATTGTTCAGTTTAAAATATACAAAAATTGACGAAATAAAATTAAAAACTACTTCAAGTATTGTATAAGTTTTAAAGATATTAATAATATTATTCCAACTACAATCATTATTGCAGACGCAGTAACGGCTACTTGTGGCCCATAGTATCCGTAATACTCATAAATTAAGATTGAAGCAGGAGAAGTTCCTGCTAAAGGTCCGTAAAGTACATAATAAGCAACTATTGCAATTGAACCAAATTCGCTCATTGCCCTAGACATACTAGTCAATGAAGAAGATAGTGCACCTTTTAATGAGTTTTTAATTACCATTAAATACACTCTTCCCATTCCTGCACCTAAAGATCTTGCGTATTCCTCGTAAACTCTAGGCATTGAGTCAAAATAATTCTTCATACTCCTTATGTATATTGGAGCAGAGACAATTACAAGTGCGGAAATTAGACCATAGTATGTATCAAAAAAGTTTATTCCCAAGTCCTGAAATATTTTATAGAAGGGTGAATATGGACTATCTAAAAACACTAATGCTACTCCTACTATCGGATGTGGTATTGATGCAGGAACATCGACTAATGAATCTGTTATAAAATCTTTTTCTCTAGAAAGATAATACGCTAAAGGCGTAAAGAGGGCAAAGTCTATCCCAGCTGCAGATGCTGAAGATAAGACACTTAATTCCACTCCAGAGTAGAATGCTTGAGAGAAAGCTTGAGGACTTTTGAACACAAAAAATCCCATGTAAATGAGGAAGAGAACTGGAACTGCGAGTATAATTGATAAAAAAATTCCTAATAGCTTAAACCAGTTCATAGAGTACCTCCTTCTATTAACTTTCCTTCAGTCAACAATGAAGCTATCAGAGGAGGTACTGCAGTAGAGTTGAAAAGAATAGCCGGTTGGAGAGGACATAAATCGAATTTCTTTAATATACTTGAATGCTCTATAACATAGATGACAAAATCTATTGCCTCGTTGTAATTATTAGTATTCTTAGGTATTGTTATAAATAGATATACTGGAGATCCTTTTACTACTCCCGTGTTAAGAGTATAATTAAACATGGCATAGAATGACGAACACTTATAACAGCCCAAGTTTAGCTTTGCAGGCAATTGGATATAATCTAAGCCTTTCGCTACTGCCGCAGATCTATAAATATATAGGAATTGTATTGCTCCTGACTCTAACTCTGGAACTAATTCTGCAGCATTGCTTGCAGTAACATTACCGTGATTGTTTAACATCCTATCATAAAAGTAATAAGTATTATTTGCAAATAAATATCCTGCAATTTCTAAATTTATCCAAGCTCTAAAACCTGCAGGGTCCGTATTAGGATTAGAAATTCCTACCTTAACTTTACCAGATGTTAAAATATAATAGAACTCATACCAATCACTAGAATTTCCCGTACTAATAGCTTCCTTAGCGTAATATAACGCTCTTTGTGCACAAGAATTACTAGAAATACTAGCATTAGTATATGCTATTGTAATTTGATCGGAAACAAATGCTATTGCCCAGCCGGGATTCTCGTTGCCTAAATCATTTACAGCACTTAAAGCTACAGGCATAAATACAGTAACTTGAGCATTGGGCGATGAAATTTCCCTAGCAAGCTGAAAAGATCCTCCACTCTTTGGACTGAGTACTGGTATCCCTGTGGCAGAAGAGAAGCACTTTCCAAGGCAACAAGCTTCCTTAGTATATGCATCTGCTACATAGATTATTACTTGGGTTTTCTTTGACATCATAGTCGAAGTTCTTGTAGTTAAATATGCTACAGTTCCTATTACAATTATTGCTACTATTACTATGCTAATTATTACGAGCTTATTCATGGTTCTCAGATAAAAGTATATATGTTGATTAAAAAATATTTCTAACTAAAATATTTACCGACAAACCTATAAGTTATTGATTGCATAATATAAGAAAGTTTCAAAAAATAAGGATCTAAAGCAAGTTTTGATGGAACATAAATTTCTCTCTTTCCAGTTTTTATAGCTTTTACCACAGCGTTTGCTACTTTTTCTGGCTCTACTGCGAACTTAGAGAAAGAGTCTTTTGCTCCTTTAAAAGATGGATGAGAAGTAAAATTTGTCTTTACTGGACCCGGATAAATTCCAGAAATCTTTACTCCATATTTCCTCATCTCTGCCCATAAACCGTTAGTTATGTGAGCTAGAGCTGCCTTAGTTGCAGAATAAACTAGGAGTTTAGGAGAGGAAACATATGCGGCCTCAGATATGATATTGACTATTGAGCCTCTCTTTTCTTTAACCATATAAGGCAATACTGCTTTCATGAAATAGATGGGGCCTAATAAATTAGTTCTTATCATATACTCTTCTTCATTTAGATCTGTTTCAAGAAATGAGCCGTAAACTCCGAAACCTGCGTTGTTAACTAGGACGTCTATAAATCCATATTTGGAAATTAAATAATTCACTGTCTTAAAAACATCTTCTTTATTACTAACATCAGCTTGAATTTTTTCGTCACCTATTTCTGGTAAGCTTCTTGATATTGCAACCACCGTGTAACCTAAGTCCTTTAGCTTAATTACAGTGGCTTTGCCTATTCCTTTAGAAGCTCCAGTAACGACTGCAATCATTATAAATTAAAGGCTTTCCTAAAATTTATCTCTATCTTCTTCTCCACGTATCTCTCATCTTCATTCCAAATTTTAGAAAGAAACTTTATGATAGAAGGAATGTCAGTAGGTTCAAGTAACTTTCCTTTATATACATATCCTCCGTCACTTTCAGTTAGCACAATGTTAGGTGAGGCGTTCTCTGCTATAATCCTATGCTTTTCCTGGAAAGTAACTGATGGATTAATAGTTATGAAATATCCTGCACCTTCTATATCACGAAGTAATTCTTTCGGACCAGAATACCAATGAATTATAGCTCTTCTTATATCATGTTTAATTAAAAGATTTAACACGTCGTTCCAGGAATTCACTGCGTGAATATTAACTGTCTTATCCTGAGATTTTTTTAAGAATTCTTCAAAATATCTTATTTGAAGTTCTTTTGGGGCTTCAGAATATTTATAATCTAAACCTATTTCTCCAACAAAATCCGCTTTATCTATTAATGGTAAAACGCTCTCTATCTTCTCTTTATGAGCATTCCAAGGATGTATTGCAACGCCTTTTAGAATATTTTTATCATTTAAGGATAAGGTTTCCACGGAGGAATTATAGTCCATGGAAACTGCAGCTATAAAATATCCTTCATACTTTTTCTTAAGTAAGGAATAGTGACAATGAGCGTCGTATAGCACGATTTAATACTTTCTTTCATGGTATTTAACCATATGTGGTATACTGGATCTGGAGATAGCGGAAAGACTAAAGTTCCGTCAAAAGGTGAAGTTTGGAAAGACGATGATGTAGTAGAAGCTTTAGGAAATTTAGATGAATTGAACGCTTCTCTGGGCATTATTTCTTCTCTTTATCCACAACTTTTTGATTTAATATACAAAATTCAAGATGATGTCTTTGTGATATCTTCAGAAATTGCGGGATTTAATTTAAATTTTAGCGAAGAAAAGATAAAGGAACTTGAGGATTTAATAGCCAGGTTCGGAGGAGAAATAAAACCTTTAAGAAATTTTGTCTTACCTGGAGGGCATTTGGCTTCATCTTTTCTTCATTTATCTAGAGCAATATGTAGGAGAGCAGAAAGGAGTGTTGTAAAGATAATGAGAGAAGGTAAGGCAAGAGACGTTCATGTAAAATATCTTAATAGATTATCTTCGTTACTTTTTGTTTTAGCTTTGTGGATAAATGAAAAATCTGGTAATCCTAACGTTATTTGGAAAAGGTTTGGCTAAGCTTATAAGCATAATATGCAGTCAAATTGTCTTGCGCTGAAATCCCTACTGTCTTAAATATAGAGGGTCTCTCAATTTTTATATTCTCTGTTATTATTTTACCTATTTCTATTACATTTTTTATTAAACCCTTCTTTTGCGGTTGTATATAATCTCCAGATTCTGAAGACACTGCTTGTAAAGAATCCACAATGTAAGTCTTTGCTTTAGCTATAGTTTCGTCGTCAATCTCTCTAGCATCAGGAGTGTGGGCACCTATACTACTTACGTGAAAATCTTCTTTCAAAAATTTTCCTAATACCACTGGCTCTTTAGAAGATGTAGTTGAAAATATTACGTCAGATTCTTTAAGCAAGGTTTGTAAATCTACTGCATCCGCACCTATTTTCTTTGCTAACTCGATATGAGATTTCCTTGCAGTTATGAGAATCCTAGATATTGACAAGTACTCTGAAGCAATCTTTGCATGATAGTAAGCTTCTAATCCTGCTCCAATAATTCCTAGAGTAGGAATTCTATTTCCGTAAGAAAGTTCAGTAGATAATACACTTGCAGAAGCTGTTCTTATGGCAGTTAATATAGTACCGTCAATTACTGCTAAAGGTTCTCCGGTATCTGGAGACATTAGAATTACTATACCTTGCACTGACGGTAAGCCTCTATTTTTATTCTCATTTATAACATTAACAATTTTTACTACTACAGAAAAATCTGTATAAGAAGGCATAATTCCCCACCAGTTACCTTTTATTGTTAAAACTTGCCTTTGCGGTTGAGTTACTTTTCCTTGATAGTATAAAGAGAATGCTTCTTTTACTGCATTTACTGCGTCCTTAGCGGATAATATTTCTTCAAGCTTTTTACCATCTAAATAAAGCATAATATTATACATATTCTAGAGTTTTAAAACTAAGATTAACATTGTTAATTGAACTTCTACACGATTTTTATAATTATAGTTTTTATAGAAGATTGAGAATAGAGTTTCATATGAAAATTGAAACTATGGATATTGAAGATAAGAGGTCTAATGCAATCATAGCATGGGCAAAAAATCCCTCAAACATTATTTCAGTCTTACCTAATGTAGTAGGTATTGAAAATAACGTAGTAAAGTTAAAATTCACAAGGTTTTTACTATTTTCGTTTGAAGGAGAATTTGTTGTAGAACCTTCCTTTATAGGAAGCGGTATTGTAGAATATAAATTAACAGATAAAAAAGGAAATGAGATAAAAATAATAATATCTGCAGAAGGAAAGAGTGGAGTAAAATTATCAGTAGGTTATTCTGGAAAACCCATCCACATCTGGTGCGACTTTACTCCTATCTACCATTAAAGTATATAAACTTCACGGTTTATCGGAAACTGCTGACAACGGCATATACATTCTAAAAGACGGTAAAGATTCATTCAACGAGGATGATCTTAATCATATTTCTGGAGAATTTAAGATTCATGTCTATGTAGGAATATCTCCAAGAATAGTAGAAGTTTTGGAACAAGAAAGATGATAAAAAATGTCAGTTAATCTAAAAGTTCATAAACCTTACGTACTATACGAGGAAGGAGATCACAAATTTGTTTGGTTAGGATTAGATGAATCAGAGCATGAAAAAGGAATACTGACAAACCAATATCTTATAGTTGATGGAGACGAAGGTGCATTATTGGATACAGGAGGATATTTTGTTTTTGAGAGAGTTTATGAAAACGTTAAGGAATTTATAAAACCAGAAAATATTAAGTATCTCTTATTCTCTCATCAAGATCCTGATGTTATAGGCTCACTTAACTTATGGTTAGACGTTGCACCTAATGCTGAAATTTATGTTTCAGAGCTCTGGGAGAGATTCATTCCTCATTTAGGATTTGAAGCTGCAGGTAAAATAATCGATATACCAGATCAAGGAATGAGCATAAAATTTGGAAAATCTGAGATTAAAGCCATCCCGGCACATTTTATGCACTCAGTAGGGAATTTCCATTATTATGATCCAGTATCCAAGATTTACTTCTCTGGAGATTTAGGAGCTGCAGTGTTTCAGGCAGGCAAATGATATTTATTTGTAGAAAATTTTAACGAACATGTAAAGTACATGGAACCTTTCCACAGAAGATACATAGTAACCAAAAAAGCCATAGATCACTGGCTAGAACAAATTAAAGGACTTGATATAAAAATCCTTGCACCACAACATGGTTCAATATTCCAAGGAGAAAATGTGAAAAAATTCATTGAATGGTTAAAAAGCCTAGATAAAGTAGGAATAGATTACATATGGTAATATTTAGTTATCCTCCTTTTATTTCCTCTAAGATTATTTTTTATTGTGAAATTACAACTTGGTAGTCCTCCTTCTGACGGGAATTATTTAGACGCTTTTATTATAGCATTAAAAGCAGCTGAAGCAGGTGAAGGAACAGTAAAGCTTTACTCTACTGCAGTAAAAGACTTTCTAGAATTTATTAAGAAAGACCCCAAAAGCGTAACTTCTGAAGACGTTAATAGATGGATAATCCACTTGATGTCTAAAGAAGGAAAAATAAAAGGAACAGAAATGAAAAGGGCAAGAAGCGTAACTTTAAGGAACTATGTTATTGCAGTAAGAAGATTTTTAAAGTGGATTGGAGTAAACGTTAATCCAGTAATTCCAAGAGCAAGAAGGAAAGAGATTAGGGCTCTAAACGAAGATGAAATAAAAAGGCTTTTCGAGGCAACAAGAAGACTTAGAGATAAGTTAATTTTACGCTTATTCTTGGATACTGGATTAAGATCTAAGGAATTGCTCTCGCTTAGGGTTGAAGATATAGATCTAAAGAATAGAATGATAAGAGTTAGGGAAACAAAGAATGGAGAAGAAAGGATAGTATTCTTTACTGAGGAAACTGAAAAATTGTTAAGAAAGTACTTAACTAAACAAGGAAGTTCCGAGAGACTCTTTCCTATGACATACCAAGCACTTTATAAATTAATTAAAAGGCTAGGAGAAAGGGCTGGAATTAAGGGGCTAAGGCCACATATATTAAGGCATACATTTGCAACTATTGCAATAAGGAGAGGTTTGCCTTTACCGGCAGTACAAAGGTTGCTAGGCCATAAAGACATTAAGACTACACAAATATATACTCACTTAGTTCTAGAAGACTTAATGCAGGCATATAAAAAAGTGTTCGAAGAAAATACTACTTAAGCTTTACCTGTAAATCTCCATTTAGCCATATCCTTTACATATTCTGCCAAATCTCTTAAGCTATTAAATGACGCTGTTTGCAGATGAAGATATTCAAATTTTGCTTGATTTTCCAGCATTTTCCTCTGAAGCTCCTTAACTCTTGGAGATTTCAGAATATCAGTAAGCTTTTCCTTGCTTAAGTTCCCTACAATTTCTCCATTTATATCGTCAGGATAAGGCAAATCACCATTAGGATAAATTGTTATTGCATAACTTACTAACCTCTTTGGATATTCACCTTTTAACGCTTTAATAAATCCCCAAGAATTGTTAAGAGTAGAAGAATATTTCTTTTTAAGTTCTGAAAGGACATTATAAAGTTGTTCAGGGTCTGGTGCAAGTTTTACCTTTGCATTTGGATAATCTACTGCAGGTAAAACAAGGATTTTGTAATTACATTCCCTAACTTTCTTGATTTTATCCTCCAACTTATTCAAGTTGTATCTAGTTACTACAGTTTGTACATTAACCTTTATTCCATATTGTCTAAATCTGCATAATGTATCTAAGGCTTTAACGTTCCAATGATATTCATCTATTGAATAATGAAGGAAATCTATTCTATCTGCGAGCTTAGTTAAGAATTCGTCGTCGTTTAACCTATATCCATTTGTAGTTAGCATTACGTAAAATGAACCGTCATGTGCATACTCTAACAACTCTAGAATATCTTTTCTAATAGTAGGTTCTCCGCCTTCAAATGAAAGTACTACTATTGATGAATCTCTCAAATTATCAATTATCTTCTTTATAGTTTCTGTACTTCCTTCGCCGAGCTCACCGTTATAATATTCAGGATTACAAAAAGTGCAGTGCAAGTTGCACCTTGAAGTAACCTTAAAAGTTGCATACCCAGGATTAAACGGATCTTTTAATAATTGCGTTTTTATGAACCATCTAATTGCTTTTATATCACGATTCATTGCTCAGAAACCTCTTTACATGTAAAACGTATTCATATGCATTATCTTCTATCATTTTAATTTCTTCCTCTCTTATTTTTCTTACTACCTTAGCCGGAATTCCCATTGCTACACTATAAGGAGGTATTTCAGCATTTGGCGGTACTACACTTCCTGCTCCAACTATGCTATATTCGCCTACTTTTGAACCATTAAGTAAAATAGAACCTATACCAATGATGACGTTTGATGAAACTTTCGCTCCATGTATAACTGCGTTATGTCCTACTGTAACTTTATCTCCTATTTCAACTTTAAATCCTGGGTCTGTATGTATTGTTGAATTTTCTTGAATGTTAGATTCTTTACCTATACTTATGGAATCGTTATCTCCTCTTATGACAACATAATGCCATACACTACTCATTTCTCCTATTTCAACGTCACCAATTATATAAGCTGTAGGATGTAAGAAAACGTTCTTAGAAATTCTTGGCTTTCTGCCCATAAAATCTTCTATAGGCATACATTATTTCTTCTTCAACTTAGCTATAAAAAACCCAGTCATGTCATGTATTTGAGGATGAAATCTTATCATATATTCTATATCAAATCTAGGGTCGTTAACGACTTCTTCATTCTCTATTTCAGTAACGGTACACGTAGAGTAAATAACCTCTCCGCCCTTCTTTAGAAGCTCGTACGCCGAATTCAAGAATTGCTTTTGATACGCATGAAGGTTCATTAAATCCGTTTTAGTCTTTTTGTCATAAACTTTAGGTCTTAATCCTAGAGCAGAGCATGGAGGATCTATAAGCACCTTATCCACGTCTTTTATCCCTAGCTCACTTAAATATCTGGAATCGTGAACAAATACTTGAACGTTTACATTCATTTTCTTAAATAACTGTTTCATTTTTTCAACTTTTTTATATGTATGATCAAATCCTATAATTCTTGCTCTAGGTTCTAGTTGGTAAATATGTGATAATTTGCCTCCAGGAGCAGCGGTCATATCTACTATAAATTCTCCAGGTTGAGGGTCTATTATCCAAGCTACATACATCGAAGCTTTACCTTGAACGTAAATTTTACCTTCTTTTATTTCCTTTGTATCTGCTAACTTAGGTGAAGAATACAAAGAATTATAAACCTTGACCATAAATTTTCCTCCAGGTAACCTTACTAACTCTCCATTAGCAACTGTTATTCCGTTTTCGCTTACTACTTCTACAGAATTACCTTCATTTGCTATTATCTTCTTAATTCCTGGTGGATAAACATCCGCTCCCAGCATTACGCTCTCAGCAGTTTTCTTATCTACAATAACCTTAGAGTCTAAACTTTCTAACTTATTAGGGCCTTTAACTTCAGCATAGATAGCCTCAGGGAAATCTTCGTCCTTCTTGAACCCCTTCATAGATTGTAGAACTTCATCCACTGTAGTCTTTAACGTATTAACCCTAACGTAAAGCCTTGAATTTGGTCTTTTAATAGAATCCAGAAAGCTATTCAGACTTTTCCCATACACTTTCCTAAGTTCTTCTATGACAAACTCATCATAATCTAATTCCAAACTACCTTAGCCCCCTTATTATTTGGCTCTGTTAAAAATCCACCAAATGTAGAAACTAGCTCTTCTCCTTCTCTTCTAGAATTGACAAACGTATAAACTGCTGGACCAAAGGATGATATTCCGCTAGGGAAACCTTTGCTCTTAAGTTTTTTCATAAGTTCTCTCACTTTATCCGTTTGCAAAGATACCTCAATCTTTTTAAAACCTAGATTTTGTATTCTATCGATTGCGTCCAGTACGTTTTCTAAGTCTTTTTCTATGACAGAAGGAATAAATTCCATGAGGACTACTCTAGCTAAAGTATCTAATCCTTCAAGCTTAGCATTTTTAAATGCTGCCAATTCTTCTTTACCAAATATTCTCCTGCCTTCTGGAATGTTGACATAAACGTACCAAGGAAAATCTACTCTAAGCAAAAGCGGTGGTGGAGGGGCTGTGGAAAAATCTGAAGGTAAGGCCTCTTTCTTAACCTTTAATGAATGACCTCCATCTACAATAAATCCGCCGTATTCGAATGCATATACACCTATACCAGAAGTTGAACCTCTTTTAACTAACTTGGCTAATTCTACAGAGGTCTTTCTCTGGAAATTCTTCTCGAACGCATACTTCGTTATTGATAATAAATACTGTGTCGTATGCCCTAAACCTACGTGAGCTGGGTAGTCCTCTTCTATGCAAAACTTCTCCTTAGGAACTCCATCTATGTTAATTTCTTCGCATTCGCCAGTCTTGATAACAATCCTAGGATATTTTAATGCTACTCCCATCCCTCCGTCTAGTCTACCGTACTTACCTTCGAGGTCAAATAGTGTAATATGAATCCTTGAAATACCTATAAGCTTCATTATTTTTTAGACCCTTTTTATAAGTTTAAAACGGTTACTCATGAGCTTAGCAACAGTCCTTTATGAGTGGTATAAGAAAAATCCTTCCAAGACATTTTTAGGAGGAGATAGAAGTTTAACATACCAACAAGTTGTTGATGAAGTTAGAAGAACTGCATCATTAATCTCTCCTGGCGAAACGGTTGCGCATATAATGTTTAACTCAACTAGATCCGTAATAAATTACTTAAGTGTATACTGGGCCGGCGGGAAAGTAGTAGCAATAGATCCGCTAACCTCGGCAGAAGATTTAAAATTCATTTTAGAAGATTCTCAGCCTTCATTAGTTTTCACTGACAATGAAGTATACGAAAGGGAAAAGAACGTATTAAAGGACTATAAGGTAATAATAAACTCCACCAATGGCAGTTATGAGCAAACTTCGCCATATGAATATAGAGAAGATGAGGTTGGCTTGATTTATTATTATGCCGGAATAGCAGGAAGGACTATGCAAGTATTGCACAGTGCAGGAAGAGTTGAATTAAATTCTGCATCCCTTTATAAAGCTCTAGGAGTTAAGGATATTTCTAGTATATTAACTGTGCCATTAGCTCATGTACTGGGTAACAGCGTTTTAGGAGTAACTTTGGAAGCCGGTGGATTTATGTATGTTTTGAGAAAATTTGATCCCAAAGAAACAATATCTGCAATAGATAAGTTCTCAATAAACTATCTAGCAACAGTACCCATGGTTTACGATGCATTGGCTAAAGAGAAAGAAGGTAATCTAGATAGTTTAAGACTCTGTATTAGTGCAGCAGCACCATTATTCCCGTCAACAATAAAGGCTTTCAAGGAGAGATTTAATAAAGATATAGTACAACAATATGGATTTACGGAAGGATTAGTAATAACGTATCAGCCTCCTGAATTTTCTCAGGTAATAAGCATAGGTAAACCTTTACCTAATGCTGAAGTAAAAGTAGTTAAGGATAATGGAGAAGAGGCAAAAATTGGAGAAACTGGAGAATTATGGGTAAAAGCTCCATGGCTTATGTTAGGATACAAAGATGAGGAAGAAACTAAAAGAGTATTTGAAGGAGAATGGCTAAAAACTGGAGATTTAGTTAGCATGGATGAAAAAGGGTTACTTTATTTCAAAGGTGTGAAAAAGAGAATGCTGAAATATAAGGGGTATCCGATTTTCCCTAGAGATTTAGAGGAAATTTTACTCTCTCATCCATTAGTAAAGGAAGCATATGTTTACGGCGAAGACGCTGGAAATCTAGGTGCCCAGCCTGTAGCTAAAGTTATAGTTAAAGAGCATAAAGAAGGTCTTGAAGACGAATTACTTAATTATGTTAACCAAAGAGTTGCATTTTATAAGAGGTTAAAGAAAGTATATATAGTGGATAAAATTGAGCGAAATTGAGTCCTTAATAAAGGAGATTGCTGAGAAGTTACAGAAAAGGGCAGAAAGTATAAAATCGCCGAAATATGAGCCAGAAAGCGTAAGTGAGGATAAATTTGACGAAATTCTTTCTAAAAATAAAGTTGTAGTAATTGACTGTTGGGCTGACTGGTGTGCTCCCTGTCATTTATATGAGCCAATATTTAAGAAGATTGCAGAAAAATATAAGGATAAAGCATTCTTTGGAAGGCTTAACGTTGATGAAAACCAGAAGCTTGCAGATAAATATAATGTTCTGAATATACCAACTACACTAATTTTCGTTGATGGGCAATTAAAGGATTCTCTAGTTGGAGCAGTTGATGAAAATACTTTAGAGGATACTATTAAAAAATATATATCGTGACAATTGAAGCTAAAGTAGTAAAAAAGCTAGGCAATTTTTATCTTAATGCTCAAATCAAAGAACAAGGAATAGTATGTATTACTGGTAAAAACGGTAGTGGAAAAACCACTTTTTTGAGGAGTTTAGCTGGATTTTTGAATATTGATGAAGGTTATGTTAAAATTAACAACGTGGATGTAACAAAACTTTCACCTGAAAAGCGAGGAACTGTTATAATAACTCCGGACTCTTATATTCCTGGACTTAAAGTGAAATCCCACTTAGTGTGGGGGGCCAAAATTAGGAAAATTAAATATGATATTAATGAACTTGAGAAGTATAAAGATCTGTTAGACGGAATCTCATTAGATGAAAAAGTAGACAAACTGAGCCTAGGCCAAAGAGAAAGAGTTTCCATACTTACTGCTATTCTTGCTAAACCTAAGGTTATACTCATAGACGAAGCGTTTTCTAACATTAATGATAAGGAGTATTTCGTAGAAAGAACTATTGAGATAATGCGTAAAAATTCCATAGAATTGATATTTACTACTCAAGACATAAATGATTCGCAATTCGCAAATTCTCACTTACGCATGGAAGATGGAAAATTGTTAAAAATTTTTTAAAAGATATTACTTAAACTTTTCAATAGTCATGAAAAGTAATTATAAATTTATTTTGTCATCTAAGAACTTTATATACGAATTACAATAAAAGCTTATATACTCTTTAACAGAACTCGATTCATGCCATCAAGTCCAGAAGACATGTTAAAGTTCTTAAAAGATAATAAAATTGAATGGGTAGATTTACAATTCACAGATGTTCCAGGGAGATTACATCATATAACAGTCCCAGCAAGCGAGTTTGATGAGAATAGTGTAAAGACAGGCTTTGGAAAACTTGATGGAAGTAGCATAAAAGGTTTTACAATGATTTACGAAAGCGATATGGTGCTATTACCAGTACCAGAAACAATGACATTAGTTCCTTGGACGCCAGGAGTTGCGAGAGTTATTACTAAAGTATTCTGGGGCGGAGGAAAAGGAAGATTTGAAAGAGATCCTAGATTCATAGCAGAGGAGGCTGAAAAATACCAGTTATCACAAGGTTATACTTCCTTCTATGGTCCAGAAATGGAATTCTTCATTTTCGATAAAATAGACCTTGATGTAGCTACCCCTCAAAGAGGAACTGGATACAAAATTATTGCTAGAGAAGCACCATGGCAAAATAATGGAGGATTTGTAATTAGATATAAAGAAGGTTATTATCCAGCCCCACCAGTAGATCAATTAATGGATGTAAGACTGGAGGCTGTGGAAACTCTAGTTAAATATTTTGGATTCACAATTGAGGCAACTCATCATGAGGTAGCTACTGGAGGACAAGGAGAAATAGACTTTAGATTCTCAACATTAACAGATACTGCAGATAAAGTACAAACTCTAAAATACGTTGTAAAGAACGTAGCGGCAAAACATGGCATGGTAGCAACTTTCATGCCAAAGCCAATGTTTGGAGACAATGGAACAGGAATGCATACTCATTTCAGTTTATGGACTGCTGATGGCAAAAAGAATTTAATGTACGATCCTAATGACGAATATGCAGAAATAAGCCAGACAGGAAGATATGTAATTGGAGGAATATTACATCATGCAAGAGCATTGTCTGCGATAGTTTCCGCATCTGTTAATAGTTATAGAAGATTAGTCCCCGGATTTGAGGCACCAGTATACATTGCTTGGAGCAAATCTAATAGAAGTGCAATAATTAGAGTTCCCTCATATTATAAGGGAATAGAGAAAGCAAAGAGAATAGAATACCGTGCGCCAGATCCTTCTTGCAATCCATACTTAGCGTTTGCTGCAATATTGATGGCCGCATTGGATGGAGTAAATAAGAAAATAGATCCAGGAGATCCAGTAGATGAGAACATTTATCATCTAACTCCAGAAAAGAGAAAGCAATTAGGTATCAAAGAGTTACCGAGATCATTAGATGAAGCATTAGATGAACTAGAGAGCGATAAAGAATTCTTAAAGCCAGTATTCAATTCAACAATACTTGATACATACATCGACTTAAAGAGAGAAGAAGCAAAGACTCTACAAATGTATCCGCATCCAATGGAGTTATACTATTATCTAGATTCTTAAGCCGGAATATATATATTCATTTTTTTCAAATTCTTGTAAACTTCTTTTAAATCTAAATAGCTATCGAAGTAATACCTTTCAGATGCTTTTTTCATTATATTGTAATCCTCACCTAATAAATTGGAATAATCCGAAATCCATCTATCTTTTGAAGATAAAAACCAGGAAAATGCATCTTCATATATCTCTTTTATTTTTTCCTCATCTTCTAAAGAGCTTCTTATAGCTAATGTACAACAGTGATTTGGTTCAAATATATGAGTTACTTTATGTCCTTTAGACTCAAGTATAGATAAATAAGGCTCCCAAATAGCTATTGCCGGAACTTTTTTTGTTTCAAAATTTTTAACTAACTCTTGTGGAGAATTAAAAGGAATTATATTAGCATTCTTTACTTCTGCTAGAGTCCATGTTTCCATACTAGACATTACTGTAGAACCTATATTGCACGATTCGCCTACTATTCCTGCGCCTCCCTTTGCACCTCCTGCTATAATTTTTATATCAAATATCTTTGAAAATATTATTTGCGAAATAACTGGCGAAAATCCCATGTCTATTTTACCTAGGACTAAATCTTTAGTAACTTGAAGACCGTTGTCGTAAATTTTTACTTCAACTTCTATTCCTTTTTCTCTAAGTTTTTTTATAAATGGAATAATAAAAGGATATTCTGCAGCATTTATAATTCCTAGCCTGAGAAATTTCGTTTCATTTAACGATACTATAAGATTTTTTCCAACTAATTGTTTCCTGAATATTATTCCTTCTTTTTCTAATTCATTAAGTATTTCAGATACTCTACTCTTTGACATTCCAGAAATCTTAACTAACTCAGTTTGAGGTAATGATCCCCTCTCTTTAAGAATACTAAGAATTCTATCTCTTCCTTTCATTACTAAAAATTTAAAAAACACTTTATTAAACTTAAAGTTTTCTTCTTTCTTATAATCTTAAACTTCTTTCATGCGTAGTATCTAATAATCTAAATACTTGATTAACTAATGCCCTGTTTGTCTTAAAGACTCCTCTAGTTGCTACTGAAACTAGCTTGGCCTCCTTGTCTTTTACTCCTCTCACATAAGCACACATGTGAATACCATTACCAATTACCATAACTCCCTTTGGTTTTATTTCGCTATTCATTATTGCATCAGCTATCTGAGAAACTAATCTCTCTTGGATCTGAGGTCTTGCTGAATAATAGTTAACTATTCTTATTATTTTGCTAAATCCGGCAACTTTACCATCGTCATTGGCAACATAAGCAACATGAATCCTCCCTATAAACGGTAAGAGGTGATGCTCGCAAAGGGAAGAGAATTGTATATCTCTAATTAGAATTACTTGATCTCCGTTTTCATCTTCAGTTATATCTTCGCCTATATCTTTAGCATTAAATACTTTTATTTTAGGTGGTGGACTTCTTAGACCAGAAGTCATTTCTATTAAAGCTCTTGCAACTCTCTCTGGCGTTTCTCTTAAACCTTCTCTGTTTGGATCTTCCCCTAAAAGTTCTAGTATTTCTCTTACTCTTTTTGCAATTTCTTCTACCAATTTTTCTTGAGATATTGATGTTTCCATGCCAATTAGTATTCTGAGACTCTGCTAATTAAATAGTTTTTATAAAAAACCTCACAAAAGCTTATAAGCCGTTTCTAAAACCTCGGGTTTACCGTTTGTTACTATTAATGTATCCTCTATCCGCACTCCGAACTTATCTTTAATGTATATGCCGGGCTCTACAGTTATTACCATGTTTTTCTTTAGTACATCGTTAGAATTAAACGATATATAAGGAGATTCATGAACTTCTATACCAACTCCGTGACCAGTAGAATGAACAAAATATCTTCCATATCCATATTTTTCAATAACTTTTCTTGCAGTCTTATCTATTTCTGAAGCATTTACTCCAGATGTTACTGCATCTATTGCCTCTAATTGAGCCTCTAAAACTATCTCATAAATTTTCCTTACTTCGCCTTTAACATTAAAGGTTCTTGTGCTATCAAAACAGTATCCATCAAATTTTGCTCCTATATCTACAACTACATTATCATTTTCTAGGATTTTCTTATCTGTAGGAATATGATGAGGGAAAGAGGAATTTTTACCTGCTGCTACTATTGAAGGAAAAGCATAATCTTCAGCACCACTGGCTTTCATAGTATAATCTATTATTCCAGATAGCTGTTTTTCAGTTATTTCACCTTCTAGAATTTTCTCCATACTAACCTTCATTGCTTCTGAAGTTATTTCTCCAGCTTTCTTTATTTTTTCCAATTCTTCATCGTCTTTGATACTACGCATTTCAGAAATGTCTTTTGATATATCAATTAAATTATATTTTGAGGATAAAAGCCTATAAACGTTAACAGTAGACCAGTTAATATCTAATGCTACAGTATTCTTAGTAATTAACTTCGGTAAAATATCTGATAAGGAGCCTACAAGAATCCCATTAGCTATATTACTTGGATAATATATTTTAACGTCTAGCCCGCTTATTTCTCTCGCTCTATTCTCCTCTAATAGAGGTGCTAAAAGTGTCGCAACTCCGTCACAATATATTATACTACCTGCTCCTTTATAATTAGTAAAATAATAAACATTAGGATCTCCACTTATTATTATACACGAATTATTATATTTTTGAGAGAGTTCTTCAAGCTTTTTGATTCTCATAATGTATATTTAAAATTCGGCTCTCTAATAGCTATTGCTAACTTAAATGCCTCCTTTATTAGTTCTAATTTGTCGTCTTCTGGCAAGTTTGATTTAAGTATTTCAGAAATATCGATTACCTTATCTTCTCTATATAAACATGTTTTTAACTTGCCGTCTACTGTAAGTCTTATTCTATTGCATCCGGCACAAAATATTGGATTAGCATAAGGTTTTACTACTTCTACTACTAAGCCGGAATTTAAATAATATCTAGGTCTAAAATGCTTATTCCTTATTGTTACTTTTGTTGAATTCTTCTTTAGATAATCCTCTATTATATTTAAATTCTCGTGATATGAAAACGAAGATTTACCTAACCCTACAGGATGCATTTCTATTAAATGTAATTCATCTATCCCTAGTTTCTCCGAAAAATCTATGATCTCTTTTATTTCATTAATATTCATTTTATTTACAACAAAATTTAATTTTACAGGTCTAAGATTAGCATTAATAGCCGATTTTATTCCTTCTAAAACCTTATCGAGGGCGTCAACTCCAGTAATTTTCTTAAAAGTTTCCCTATCTAATGCGTGAAGACTAATGTTAACCCTAGATAATCCAGCTTCTTTTAATTTAGTAGCTAGTCTAGGAAGTAGAACACCATTAGTGGTCATGGAAATTTCAAAACCTAGAGATTTCAAGCCTTTAACGATCTCTATTAAATCTCTTCGTAAAGTAGGTTCTCCCCCTGTTAATTTTACGTATTTTATCCCAAAATCTTTAGAAGCCTTGGCTACAAGTAGTATATCGCGTAAGGGTAATCCTGATAAATTTTCGTTTCCTTCACCTTCCATATGGCAGAAAAAGCAAGAAAAATTACATGCATGAGTAAGCGTAATTCTTAAGTCTTCAAGGTCTCTTCCAAATCTGTCCTTCATTACTTTTAAATTGTTTCTTAACCTTAATAAACTAAATGAAAGAAGTTCTTTGCCCTAAATGCGGAATAAGGATGGAATTTATGGCAGAAACTGAAAGTAACAGTGAAGGAAGAGAAGTTAGATATTTCTATAGATGCCCTGCTTGCGGAACAAAAATAAACGAAAGTATAATGAAGATTTTAAAGAAAGATAGTGCAGTAATAATTAAAGTCCTGCAATAATTTTTTTGATTAAATTTAATGCCATTGGAGGGAATAAAGTCAACACGTTTATATTTCTTATATCAAGAATATAAGATATCTCCTTTTGAGTAGGCTTATAAGAGTTTAAAAATGCTCTGGACATTTTCTCAAAGTTTTTTAAATCATTTATATATTTATAACTTAGGAAAAGAAGAAAAACTAAAATATCCCATGCAAAGTATCTTTCTTCCTTAGTTTGGATAGCTTGTTCTGCATCTATAACATAAATCTTTTCATTTACAATAAAATTTTCAATTTTTGTATCTCCTAACGATAATCCGTTTTCATGAATTATTTTGAAGGCCTTACCTAGCATAAGAAAATCTTCTTCTGTTTCTATAGGTCTTCCTTTTATATAATTCCTCATTATACAATTAGTCTCATAATCCATGTCTATAATTTTTGGAGTTCCTATTTCACTCCATTTTCTAGTAAAAAAATCAATCTCTCTATTCATTCGTTCTCGAGGACTTGAAGCATAAGGATACGATTTAAAAAATGATGAAATAAAATACCATTTAATTCCTGCACTGGTAGAATAACATTTAATAACATACTCCTTTTCTTCAAATTTGATTAACTTACTCTGCAAGTATAGAGATTTTATCGCATCTTCAAACTTCATATTTTAGAATCTATATCTTCTAGTTCCATAAAGTATTTAAACGCATCATCTGGAAACACTAACACGGTAGTCTTATCATCTGCAAGTTTCTTATACGCTGCTACAGTAGCACCTGCACTTATGCCTATTAGAATTCCACTACTTCTAGCAACATCTACTATTCCTTCTATTGCTTCCTTTCTAGTTATATCAATCATTCTATCAATTTTAACTAGACCTACAAAGCTGTTCTCGTCTTGCCTTTTTATTCCAGGGATTCTTTCTCCTTCCGCAGGTTGAACTCCTATAATTTCAATATCACTACCATATTTCTCCTTGAAGTATTTAGCTATTCCAGCTAGATGACCTCCAGTACCTGCTGTTGCTATTATGCGTTTCGGTTTCTTATTTAGATACTCTAATTGTTCATCTATTTCCTTAGCTGTTATATAATAATGAGTCATGTAATTTAATGGATTTCTAAATTGATCTAAATGCAAGGCTCCAGTACTTTTGGAGTACTGTTTTACTAATGGTAATAATTCTGTAGTAGATTTTCCAGCTTGTATAACTTGTGCCCCTAAAATTTTCATCATAACTTTGAAGCTTTGCGGTGCCTTAGCTGGAATAAAAGAAGTGAACTTCTTATTAAATATTGCAGAAAGTGACGCGAGAGCAATTCCTAGATTACCGGATGTCGCTTCAACTATTTCATTAGCATTACTCTCCAGAGCTTGTTTAAATAGAAACCATGCAGTTCTATCTTTTATACTATGACTGAATGGATTGTAGAATTCTAGCTTTGCCCAAACGTCTTCTCCTATTTTTAATTTTAAAAGTGGGGTAGGCCACATGTTTTCTAACAATTCTATAGGGTCTTCAAATACATGAAGATCTTTTGACACAATATGCATCTACCTACTAATCTATCCTAATATAACGTATAAAAGAGTTTCTTTTTTTATTTCTTTAATTTTAACCTAATCACTATCTTGCTTCCTTGCTTTTCATAACTTAAAAATATATTTCCAGTTTCATTACACCATTTTTCTAGAGCTTGAACGGAAGCTTCCCACGGAGTTCTTATTACCACATCTTCCTCTTCGCCCTCCTTTAAGGACTTCCATTCTCTATAAATTTCAAGCAAAACTACTGGGCATATTCCATCAGAATTTATTTCCTTCATAACGTAATCACCACGTCTGAAGTCTTTGCCTCCTCTAAAAAGGATATGGTATCAGACAATTTTATTTCATCTAGTAAATCAGACTTAGAGAAACCCGCCAATTTTAACCCTGCTTCATCAACGTAGAACTCAACACCTTCTTTTATTGCCTCCATTAGTAATTTAGATGTATCTGGAATATTCATTCTCTTCATTTGAAAGCTAATAAAAAGTCTTGCAAAAAATCCCATTTTAAGCTTTGATTTACCTTTCATCTCTTTTGTAAATAGAATCACTGCTTGTGAAGTGACGAAAAATTTAACGTCCCAATTTAATGATTTGCCCCCTATAGCTAGAACTAATCCATGATAGAATTTATCCATACTATTATCCGCAAGTAATATTGTTAATTTTGCCATAGATAGTATATTATGATTAAAGGTTATAAAAACGAGCAAAGTATATTTAGCCATGAAAATAAGAGCTGTAACGGCTTTCGTAGCCGATATAAATAAAGATAAAATTTTATCTATTGCTAACAAATTAAATTCCATTAAAGAAGAAGATGTACTAACCAGGAGAATAAGCCTCCCTGAGACAAATCCTAATATAGAATTTTCGAAACTTCTAGATTTAGTAGTTGACAATTCAATAATTTTTAGCTTAATAAGTATAAAGGATAAGGACAAAAGATTAAGTCAAGTTAAAGATGTACTTTCGGCAGGAGAAAATATATATGCAAATGTATTATTAACGTCATCCTCTTATGTTGACGAAATTGTAAATCTTATAACAAGACTAGAACCTTCAGAAGCTTCAAGATTTGCAATACTTATTAATGATTACTTCCTTTTAACACCTTATTTTCCAACTTCTACCGCAGATGTAGCTAGAGACTCCTTTGCATTATCTTTACTTTACGTTAATGATTTCAAGGGAAGAAAAGCTGTGCAAAGTTTAGAAAAAGCTGATGCATTAGGAAAAACTATTGAGAGTAAAACTGGGTTAAAATTCATAGGAATAGATATTTCACTTTCACCTTGGGGAGAGGAAAGTGTTGGAGGATTAATTGAAGAGAGAAGCGGGAAAAAGATCTTTAATAGAGGGCACGTATGGACTGTAGGCGAGCTTAATAGAGAATTATTCTCAAGTGCATGGGAAGCTAAAGTCTCACCAATAGGTTATTCTGAAGTTATGTTACCGGTAGGTGAAGACGCTATATTATCTAAACGCGTTGAGGAGGAATCTTTAACGCTCTCACAATTACTAAGTATGACATTTTCATGCGCAGCAGGATTGGATATGGTAGGAATAGAAGAGGATAAGGAATTATATAAGAATATTATCAAGGATGCAATGGCTATTCAATTCGTTAAGAAGAGACCTTATGGTATAAGAATTATACCTTCTAGAGGTGAGAAAAAGATCTATATAAAAGAATTTGGTTATATACCAACCATTAAAGTCGTATAGAAAAGATTTAAATTACTTTTATATGTCTAGTAATATATAGTTGAGTAAAATGGAAGTTAGAAGAGTACAAAAATTTGGTAAATCAACACTAATGGTATCATTACCCGCGGACTGGGTTAAGGAAGTTGGTTTAAACCCAGGAGAAAGTATTTACTTAGAAGTTGATGAAGATGGAAGCCTAAAGGTTTATCCGCCTAATCTAAAAACTGAAGGAAGCAGTAAAGAAATGAAAATAGAAATAAAAACTAACGTGAGCCCAGAACTAATAAGTAGAATAATTTATAGCTTGTATATCCTAGGATTTGATAAAATCACAATAGAGTCTACAGATGGGCCATTTAATGAGGATATATTGAGAAAAGTTAAAGATACTGTAAGAAGCTTAATAGGATTAGAAATTGTATCGCAAGATCTTACTAGTTTGCAAATACAATCGTTTTTAGATCCAACAAAGTATAGCATGGCTAGTTTAGTTAGTAGGTTAAGTAATACATTAAAGCAAATGTTGCATTACTTGAATTTGGGAATTAAAGAAGCTAGTAGAACATTTTTACAAGAGGTACTAGAATTAGAAAAGGAAGTAGATAGACTTTATTACTTATCATTAAGACAATTACTATTAGCCCAGGTAAATAGAAGCTTAGCCTACATGATAGGAGTAAAGAGAATCCAAATAATAGGAAATAGAATTTTAATGAAAGCAATAGAAGAAGCAGCAGACGAAATAAGCGAGGCCGCATCCGATTTACTTTCGTTACATCCAGAGGATTTAGAAGTACTAAAAGTATCGTGGGATAAAATAGATATGATAGTTGATCAAACAGCAGTCGTTGTAGATCATGTAGTAAAAGTATTAAATAAAGAAGATCTAAAGCTTGTAAATGAAGTATTAGAAGAGCTAAGGACTCTAAGAAGAGTTCTTATGACAGAAGCACTAATGGCTGAGGAAAAAATTGAGAAAAATAATTCAACTAGAGTTACTGTCGTATTTAGAAGCTTAAACTTAAGGTTATATAATGCTATAAGAAGAATGGAGCCAATAGCCGAAATAGCTTTCAATAGAAGTATTGAGAATTTAAAGGAAATAGTTATAGAATAGAAAAAGTTATAGTGTTTGGACTTCCCTTAATTGCTCAAGTACATAGTTTCTTATTTCCTTTAAGCTTGGTAAGTCTCTTATTATTTTCCCATTTTCCATGTATTTAACTAACAAAGGCTTACAACCTTCTATTGGTTTATCCTCTAGTAAAGTTATTATATCATTAAATCCGCTACATCTATATACTTGTTTAGCTCCAGGCCATTTGCCTCTTTTAGTATATGGTATCCACTTTCCATCGATTTTCTTCTCAACAATATCAGCACTTAGATCTACACTAGGGGGCATTGAAATACTGGTTCCTACTCCGAACCCGTCTACATAATCTCTTAATTCTACTACATCCTCTTCATCTATACCACCGCTTACAAATATTTTAACGTGTGAGAAACCATTAATATTAAGAGTCCACCTAACTTCTTGTACAATCTTTCTGAAATTCCCACGTCTACTTGAAGGAGTATCTAGCCTAACGCCTGCTAGTCTTTTACCCAGTAACTTAGCAGCTTTTAAAGCCTCAGTCCTTTCGTCTTCGAAAGTGTCTACTAACGCTATTCTTGGTACTTTTTCGTCCATTGCTTCATCAAACGCTTTCCAAGCCTTCTCGTTATCTCCTATTGAAAGCATTAGTGCATGTGGCATAGTTCCAGAAGGCTCTATGTCGAAAATGTCCTTATCGAATGCTCCAGAAATCCCATCAGAACCGCCTATATAAGCAGCTCTATCGGCCATAGGAGCTATTGCTGGATGAAGAGCTCTAAGCCCAAAAAATAATACAGTCTTATCTTGAGCAAGTTTCTTTATTCTTGCAGCTTTTGTTGCAATACTACTTTCATGTCTTAGTATTCCCAATAAAGCTGTCTCGTATACTCCGAAATCAAGATAGTTTCCTTCAATTATCATTACTGGCTCTATTTCTTTAAATAATGTTCCTTCTGGCATAGCATATACTGTAACTGGTTTTCCTTCAAGTAACTTAAGGGCTTCTTCTAATCCTGTAAATACTGCCCAACTATACCCTTTAGGAAGTCCATAAGAATGAAATTCCATTCTCACTTCTACGTTATTTATGCCTAGATGTTCTAGTGTTTTTATAGTTCTATCAAAATAAATATCGGTTATCTTACCGCTCAAAATTTCGTCCTCTGCTGCTGTATAGAACTTCATAGTTATCTCTAATCTAAAGTTAATTTTTAAACCTTAAAGATAGCAGTGAAATAGACATGATTACAGCTGATATGGTACCTCCAAATTTGCTAATAGATAAGTTAGCAAACTATATAAAAGAAAACGTCAAAGAAGTACAGCCTCCAGAGTGGGCATTTTTTGCAAAGACTGCAAGCTACAAGGAAAGAGTTCCAGACGATTTAGAAAACTGGTGGTATGTTAGAGCTGCGTCTTTACTTAGGAAATTGTATAAAGAAGCTTTTGGAATTAGCACTTCAAGAACAATATATAGCGGACTAAAAAGAAGAGGAACTAAGCCCCCCCACACTGTAAAAGCTCCTGGTCATGCTAATAGATTAATATTTCAACAGTTAGAAAAGGCTGGTCTAGTAATTAAAACTAAAAATGGTAGAAGTCTTTCACCAAAGGGAAGATCATTATTAGATAAATTATCATACGAAATCTTTAAAGGCTTGGTAGAAGATAATCCTTCTTTGAAAAAATACTTAGAATAGTGATGTTCTATGTCAGAAGATGAATATGATCCTGAGTTACAAAATTTACTAGCCAGAAGAGCTGAAGAAGAAAGTAGAAGAGCATTAGAAGAAAGAAGAAAAAGAGAAGAATATGAGAAACGAAAAGAGGCTTTACTTAGAGTTATTTTAACACCAGAAGCAAGGCAAAGGCTAAATAATGTAAAGTTAGTAAAGCCGGAACTAGCGGAATCTTTAGAAAACCAATTGATAGCACTTGCACAAGCAGGAAGAATTAGGGTTCCTATAACTGACGATGAACTAAAGGAAATCTTAGCCCAAGTAGCAGAACAAAATAAAAGAGATTATAAGATTCAAATTAGAGAAAGGGGTTGGAAATGAGCACAACTAAACCCTTAGCTAAAAAATTAAGATTAGCCAAGGCTCTAAAATCAAACTCAGCTATCCCAGCATGGGTTATATTAAAAACTAATGGAAAAGTAAGAATAAATCCTCTTAGAAGAAACTGGAGAAGGAATAGTCTAAAGGTGTAAAAGCATGAAAGAGAAGGATAATTTTGAAATGGTAATTAACTTAAGAAAGATAGCTACCGGTAAGAGGACTAATAGGCTAGGGAGAGCATTAAAGGAAATTAGAAGTAAAATAATCAGACATTTTGGAGCAGATAGAGTAGTGATAGACCCATTAGTAGTAAAGTCATTATCTAGTAACGGATATGACAAGATAAGAAGCAGAATAAGAGTAGTAGTAAGCAAATTAGATGAAAAAACATATTTAGTGAAGCTTGCAATTAAGAGTGAATGAATATACAGAGATTAAGTATATTTGGAACCGATAATATAGGAGTATACATATTTTCTAACGATAAATATACTTTTGTTCCAAAAAATCTAGATAATGAAACTAAAAAGCTTATCCAAGAAAATTTAGGTACAGAAATTATAGAAACTACAATAGCAGATAGTTTCTTAATAGGAATTTTTATGACAGGTAATAATAAAGCACTTCTTCTTCCTAAAAATATTAGAGACGACGAATTAAAAATTGTAAAAGAACTTGCTAAGGACATAAGAGTAGAAGTATTAAACTTGAAGACCACTGCACTTGGAAATGTAATATTGACAAACGATAACGCTGCATTAGTTTATCCGGAATTTTCAGACGCAGAAGTCAAGCAAATTAAAGAAGCATTACAAGTTGACGAAATTAAAAAAGGTAGAATTGCACATGTATCTGTTGTAGGGTCAGTAGGAGTTGTTACAGATAAAGGTGGAATTGTACACATAGATGCCACTGACGATGAAATAAAGGAACTATCTAAACTATTCAAAATTAACATAGATATAGGCACGGTAAATTTCGGTAGCGCATTTGTTAGAAGCGGCCTAGTGGCAAATGATAAAGGAATATTAGTTGGTTCATCTACTACTGGACCAGAGATTTTAAGAATTCAGAAAGCTTTAGGTGAATGAGATGGAGGAGATTAAAGTTTACATGGTAAAAGGCACTGCACTATTTAATGAAAGTAGATTCCCAACAAGACAAAAATTTATAAAATTTGTTAGAGCATTAAATGAAAAACAAGCTACAGAGTATATTTATGCATACTTTGGCAGTAAAAATAAAATAAAGAGACATAACATCAAAATTGAAGAAATTAAGGAAATTCGGTTGGACGAAGTTCCAGATAGGAGAATAAAAGATATTGCTAAGCTAGACAAGATTATTTTAATGTGATAAATCATGTCCGATCAGCAAGAGAATAAAGTAGTAATATCTTTGGACGACTTATTAGCACAAGCTCAACTCTTAAAGAAACAAATAGATGATCTCTCGGCAGCTAGAGCTGAACTATTAGACTCTGTAGCTTCAATTGAAGCCGCTAAAGCTTCTATACAAGAACTAAAAACACAACAAGAGATGTTAGTATCGTCAGATAAGAAAGGATACCTCATGTTTAGGATTAATAATCAACCGCCTCAAAAAGTTCTAGTTTATTTAGGCTTATCATATTATGTAGAGGTTGATATGGACACAGCATTAAAAATTTTAGATGACAGGGAAAACGAGCTAAAAGAAGCATCAACACGGTTAGATAAAAAACTTGCAGAGAGTAAAGCGGCGTATGACCAGATAGTAGATATATTAAATCAGATTCAAGCACAAGCCCAACAAAAAGGTGAATAATTTGTTTCGAAAAGTTAAAAAAGGCTTTTTCTTCCTTTACAGAAAAACTTAGACAAAAAGGAGAGGAAAAATCTGAAGAACCACAACAGACTTTATGGAATTCTACAACACAGCCTGTAACGCAAGAAGCCCAAAAACCTTCTTCGCAGATTGAACAAAATGAGCAAAATAGAGAAGAAGAAAAAAAGAACGAAGTGGAGGAAAAAAAGGAAGAACCTACTAAGGAAAAAGGGAGCATAGGAAGTAAACTAAATATCTTCAATATCTTTAGATATAGGGAAATAAAGGAGGACGACATTGACGACATTATTGAAGAGCTTAGAACAGAATTATTAGAAAGTGATGTTAGTCTGGAGGTTACTGATAAAATCCTAGAGGACCTTAAATCATCGTTAATAGGTAAAAAAGTAAACAGAAGTGAAGATTTAGATGAATTAGTAAAAAAATCATTAAAAAATTCTATAACAGAAATTTTAGAGAAAAACAAGTTTGAAAGGAATTTAATAGATGAAATTAAAAAATCTCCCAAACCATACGTCATAATGTTCTTCGGAGTTAACGGAGTAGGTAAAACTACAACTATTGCAAAAGTTGCATATATGTTAAAAAAAGCTGGACTTAAAGTAATAGTTTCCGCTTCCGATACTTTTAGAGCTGCAGCTCAAGAACAACTTGCAATACATTGTCAAAAATTGGAAATACCACTAGTTAAAGGCAAATATGGTGGAGATCCTGCATCTGTAGCCTTTGACGCAATTCAGGCAGCGAAAAGTAGAGGAATAGACGTAGTCCTTATTGACACTGCAGGTAGAATGCATGTTGACAAGGATTTAACTGAAGAATTGAAAAGGATAGTAAGGATCTCAAAACCCAACTTAAAGTTATTAGTAATAGATGCATTAGCAGGTAATGATGCATTAGAGCAAGCAAAGTATTTTGAGAACGTTGTAGATTATGACGGTGTAATATTGACGAAAGTTGACGCTGATGCAAAGGGTGGAGTTGTTTTATCTTTAGCATATGAGTTGAAAAAACCAGTAATCTTCCTAGGAACCGGACAGAACTACGACGATTTAATTCCTTTTAGTGTAGATTGGTTTACCGAGAGAATTTTTAGTTAAAGTTAATTTACTCAGTCCTAAAATATGAGTGTATGAATCTACTAGAAAGAATAAAGAAATTGCCAGATGATTGGAAAAGAATAATAACTGTTGCTAAAAAGCCAGATAAAGACACCTTCAGCACGTACCTAAAGGTAACACTTATAGTAATGGCTTTCATAGGACTTTTAGCTTATTTGATACAATTAGTCTTGGCATTTATAATCTGAGGTGAGTTAATGGAATCGAAGATTAGAAACTATTATGCAGTTAAAGTTACTGGAGGACAAGAAGTTAGCGTAGGGCTTATGCTTGAGGAGAGAGCTAAAACTAATAATATTCCAGAAATATATTCAATAATTGTACCTCCTGGTCTTAAAGGTTATGTAATAGTTGAGGCTTCTGGACCCCATGTAGTTAAGTTACTAATTGCTGGCATAAGGCACGTTAGAGGAATAGCTCAAGGACTAGTACCTAAAGACGATATAATAAAGATGGTGTCTAAGAAAGTTACTGGCCCAACAATAAAGGAAGGAGACCTAGTAGAAGTAGTTTCTGGCCCCTTTAGAGGAATGCAAGCTCAGGTTGTAAAAGTTACTGAAGGAAAGGGAGAGGTAGTGTTAAATATTTTAGAATCCGCTTTCCCATTACAAGTAACTATACCCGTAGATCAAGTTAAACCCGTGAAAAAAACTTAAGGTGATGAATTCATGCCTAAGAAAACCATAAAAATAGTAGTAGAAGGTGGTAATGTAAAACCTGGACCGCCTTTAGGACCAACTTTATCTCAATTAAAATTAAACGTAGGTGAGGTAGTTAAAAAGATAAACGAAGCTACTGCACAATTTAAGGGAATGACAGTACCGGTAACAATAGATGTTGACCTAGATACAAAGGAATTTGAAATATCGGTAGGTATACCCACAACTTCTTCTCTATTACTTAAAAAAGCAAGCGCTGAAGCACCTTCTGGAGATCCCGCGCATAAAAAAATTGGAAACATTAGCTTAGAGGATATTATAGATGTTGCTATAACAAAGAAACCATCCCTTACTGCAAAAACTCTTAAGGCTGCAATAAAGTCAATACTAGGAACTGCTAGGCAGATTGGCTTAACAGTAGATAAAAAGGATCCAAAAGAGCTTATAAATGAGATAGACGAAGGAAAATATGACGAACTTTTTTCAAAATATGAGGAAAAGTGGAATAAGGCGTAATAGTCATGATAGTTTCAAAAGATAATCTAATAGAAGGATTAAAAGAGGCATTATCCGAGAAAAATAATCCTAAAAGAAAATTCACTCAAAGCGTAGACTTAATAGTAACTTTCAAAGATGTTGACATGAAAAAAGGAGACGTAAAACTTAGGGAAATGGTAGTTTTGCCTAAAATACCATCTAAAGTTAAGAAAGTTCTAGTTGTTCCATCTTTTGAACAATTAGAATCCGCAAAGAAAGCTGAACCAAATGTAATATTAACTAAGGAAGAATTACAAAAACTTATGGGTCAAAAAAGAATAATTAAGAAGTATGCAAGGCAAAATGACTGGTTCTTAATCTCTTCTGAATCAATGGCCTTAGCTGGAAGGATATTAGGTCCAGCTTTAGGACCAAGAGGTAAGTTTCCGACTCCTTTACCTTCTGCAGCAGATGTAACAGAGTATATTACGAGGTTTAAACACACTACAATAGTTAAGACAAAAGATCAGCCTCATACGCAAATATTTATAGGCACAGAAGATCAAAAACCAGAAGATTTAGCTGAAAACGCTAACGCAGTATTAACAGCAATAGAGGGCAAAATAAGGTCGCCTTCAATAATAAGAGCTATATATGTGAAAACCACAATGGGTAAACCAGTAGAAATTAAACTTAAGTGATAAAAATGAGCTTAACCTTTCAACAACATAAAATTCCTCAATGGAAAATCGAAGAAGTAAAAGAACTCAAGGAGAAAATAAAACAACATAAGACAGTTATAATAGCTAGCCTAGACGGATTTCCGACAGATAAACTTCATGAAATAAGGAAGAAATTTAGAGATATAATAGAGATAAAAGTATCTAAAAATAAGCTATTTGAGAGAGCCGCTAAGGAGAGCGGAATAGATGTAAGTAAAATTGAACAATATTTGACTGGTACTAATGCGTTTATTTTCAGCAATAAAAATCCATTTGAGATATCTTTAATGTTATCGAAATTCAAATTAAAGAGGTACGCCTTACCGGGTGATAAGGCGGATGAGGAAGTGGTAATACCTGCAGGAGATACTGGAATACCTGCAGGACCTATGATAAGCGTATTTGGCAAATTAAAGATTCCAACCAGAGTTCAAGATGGAAAAATTGCGATAACAAAGGATACAGTAGTAGCTGAACCTGGGCAACCAATTCCACCAGAAATTGTTCCAGTTTTACAAAAACTAGGAATAATGCCAGTGTACGTGAAATTAAGGCTAAAAGTCGCATATCATGATAATTTAATTATTCCAGGAGAGCAACTAGAGTTAAAATTAGATGAATACAAATCACAAATCCTAGAATCTTATAAGAACGCGTTGGCATTAGGAGTAGAAATAGCATATCCAGAACCAGAGATACTAAAGATAACTTTAGGAAAAGCTTACAGAAATGCTATGGCTTTAGCAGGAGAGTCTGGCTATATAACACCAGAGTCTGCTCAAGTAGTCTTCTCGTCAGCATTAGCTAAAGCGTATGCTTTAGCTGGAGCGATAAGTGGAAAAGTTGATCTAGGAATACAAGTACCAACTGCACAGCAAGTCTCTGCGCCAGCAAAAGAAGAGAAGAAGGAAGAAAAGAAGGAAGAAGAAAAGAAAGGACCAAGCGAAGAAGAAATAGCAGGAGGACTATCATCCCTATTCGGTTAACAAAGCTTTTAAATTCCTCTTAACAAGATGAAGATGATTAAAAATGGAATACATATACGCAAGTTTGTTATTACACTCAGCTAAAAAAGATATAACAGAGGATAACCTAAAGAACGTATTAACTGCCGCAGGAGTAAGCGTGGATGAAGTAAGAGTAAAAGCAGTAGTTGCAGCATTAAAAGAAGTAAATATTGATGAAGTATTAAAGAATGCAGCAGCAATGCCAGTAGCTGCAGCAGCACCTGCTCAAGCACAAGCTGCGCCAGCAAAAGAAGAGAAGAAGGAAGAAAAGAAGGAAGAAGAAAAGAAAGGACCAAGCGAAGAAGAAATAGCAGGAGGACTATCATCCCTATTCGGATAAAAACTTTTTTTGATTATTCTACATTAGTCTTTAATTCTTGTTTTCTTGTTTTGTTATAGGATGAAAGTAGACGAGAACGAATATAGGCTAAAATTCTTCCTAGAGAACCACTATGTAAGAAAGCAGTGCATATCATGTAAGACTCCATTCTGGACTACCGACGAAAACAGAGATAATTGTGCTGATATACCATGCACTGATTACACTTTCCTCGATTCAAACATAGGAAAACTAAACCTTAGCGTTAGTGAAGCTAGGAAAAAATTCTTAGAATTCTTTCACAAACATGGACATACTATTATACCACCAAAGCCGGTTTTAGCTAGGTGGAGAGATGATTTATACCTAACAATAGCAAGTATTGTTGATTTTCAGCCTCATGTAACTAGCGGAATGGTTCAACCTCCTGCAAACCCATTAGTAGTATCTCAACCATGTATAAGGTTAGAAGACGTTGATAACGTTGGAATAACGTTCGGAAGACATTTAACAGCATTCGAGATGGGAGGGCACCACGCCTTTAATTACCCAGATAAGTTCGTATATTGGAAAGATGAGACTGTTAGATTAGCAAAGGAATTCTTTACTGAAGAATTGAAAATTCCAGAAGAACTTCTGACTTTTAAAGAATCATGGTGGGAAGGGGGAGGAAATGCTGGACCGTCGTTTGAGGTTACTGTTGGTGGATTGGAATTAGCTACCTTAGTATTTATGCAGTATCAAATAGTTAATGGAGAATATGTCCCATTAAAATTAAAAATAGTTGATACAGGATATGGAATAGAAAGAATAGCTTGGTTTACTCAAAAGACTCCTACAGCGTTTCATGCTATTTACGGAAATTTAGTTTACACATTCTTTAAAAAATTGGATCAACCTTACGTAGATGAGGAAATGCTAAAGACTGCAGCTAGATTTGCTGGCAGAATTGACCCAGACAATCCATTAACTATAACACATCATAGAGAGATGGTCGCTAAAGCGTTAGGATTGAAGAAAGAAGAAGTAGAAAAAGAACTTACAAGAGCGGCAAGAGTTTTTCAAGTTTTAGACCATACTAAAACTATTACACTAATGTTAGCTGATGGACTTGTACCTTCAAACTCTGGCGAAGGATATCTAGGAAGATTACTAATAAGGAGAGCTCTCCGCGTAATGAAAATCTTAGGCAGTGATATTAGATTAAAAGATTTAGTTCTTGAACAAATAGAGTTCTGGAAAGAAGATTTCCCACAATTTCTTAAGAATAAAGATTACATTCTAGACGTTGTAGAATATGAGCAAGAAAAGTATGAAGAGACTTTACAAAAAGTTCCTTCAGTAGCATCAGCTTTAGCTAAAAAAGGCAACATTACCATTGAAGATTTAATAAAAACTTACGACACTAATGGAATTCCTCCGGATTTAATTGCAGAAGAACTGAAGAAGAAGGAAATAGATATTTCTGTCCCATTTAACTTTTATGCTTTAGTTGCGAGGAGGCACCAATCCGCACCAATTAAGGGAGAAAAAGAGAAGGCTAAACTTACGCCAGACGTAGTAGAATTTGCTAAAAAGTTTGAACCAACGGACAAGCTTTACTATAAAGACCAGTATATGAGAAGCTTTAATGGAAAAGTCCTTGGAGTATATAAGAACTTCTTAATTTTAGATAAGACTACGTTTTACCCAGAGGGAGGAGGACAATTAGGAGATTCTGGAATAATAAAGACAAAGAGTGGAGAAGAATACCACGTGATAGATACTCAAAAAGTAAGTGATGTTGTAGTTCATGTTTTAGATAAGGAAGCAAAGCTTAATGTTGGAGAAGAAGTTTATGGTGAAATAGACTGGCAAAGAAGATATAGGTTAATGAGACATCATACTGCAACTCACGTTATATTGGCTGCAGCTAAGAAATTACTTGGAGAACACGTTTGGCAAGCTGGAGCAGAGAAAACTCCAGAAAAGGCCAGGCTTGATATTACTCATTATAAGATGCTAACTCCTGAAGAGATAAAGAAACTTGAAGATATGGCTAATTATGTGATAAATGATAGAAGACCGGTGACAGCTATAGAAATGGATAGAATGAAAGCTGAAATGACATTTGGAGTTTCCATATATGAGGGTGGAGTTGTAAATAAGCCTACTATTAGACTATTAGAAATTAAGGATTGGGACGTAGAAAGTTGTGGCGGAACTCACGTAAGCAATACAAGCGAAATAGGTGCGATAAAGATTATTAATGTAGAGAAAATACAAGACGGCGTAATAAGATTAGAATACGTTGCGGGAGATATGGTTTCAAATTATGCCAGAGGTATTGAGGATAAAATAAACAAAATCTCAGAGGATTTAGATACCTCACCAGAACAAGTTGAGATAAGATTAAAGAGAACATTAGAGGAAATGAAGGAAATTAAAGAAACTTTATCAATGTATAGGAACTGGTATTCAAGTTACGTAGAAAGTAAGGTAATTGAAGAGAAAGTTAATGGAATTAATTTGAAGATATTGCCAGAAATAATAGATGAAGACATAGTTAAAGACTTATTAAGAAAATTGACTTCTCAAGGTAGTAAAACTATAGCAGTATTTATAGGCAAGAAAACTGTAGACATTGCATCTAGTAAAGACTTAAAGTTAGACGAGCTAGCAAGCTTTCTGAGAAACAAGGGAGGAAAAGGGGGAGGAAAAGGAACTTATGTTAGCATGATGCTAGAAGGAAAATCAAGGGAAGAGATAATTAATGATATTAAGGAAGGAATTGAAAGAAGCATACATTGATTATAAATATTTGTTAAATAGAGGATATAATAGAAAGCCCGCATTAGACCTTGTTACTGGAAGATATTCTCTTTCTTTTAAGGAAAGACTACTTCTTTATAGATGTACTCATTCTGACGAAGAAATTAAGGAAATAAAGGAAAAGACGATCCTAGAAAAGAATGTAGTAATTGACGGCTATAATGTTGCAATAACTATATTAAATGCCCTAGATAACGATGAGGCATTTATATGCGATGATGGCTTCGTAAGAGATCTAGGCTTAGGTTCAAAGAAAGGAGATGACAGGATAGAAGATATATTAATTTTATTCGCAGAATTTTGTTACTCTTTAGGTCTATCTTTTACAATAATTTTAGATTCGCAGATTAGTCATAGTGGTGAGTTAGCATCAAATCTCAGGGAAAGAGGCATAAACGCAAAAACTGTAAATAAAGCTGATAAGACTGTAATGTCTAGCGAATTAACAATAATAAGCAATGATTTCGTAATAATGAAAAATTCTGTCAAGTTATTTGATTTGGTAGGATTATTCTTAAAGGGTTATATATATTTACCTAAAATTCCAGAAGATATATAAGGATAAATAAATGGAGTTACATTGGGTAGTTTTTCTTCGTCTCTCCTACCTCAAATAAAAATAGTGTGGCGGACCCGACGGGATTCGAACCCGTGACCACCGGCTTTCTTCAGCCATAGGAGGCCGGCGCTCTATCCTGGCTGAGCTACGGGTCCATTATTCTATAATATCTAAGCGATTAAAGAGTTTTCGGAAGATAAAATACCTAGATAAAATCATATAAAATAATCCAAATAGAATTGCTCAGTTACATTTATAAATGTAAATTATTCATGTAAACGTGGAGGGTAATAGAACAGGAAATGGAAGAGAGACTCGTTCTCAAATCTTCTGAAGATAAAATTGTAGGAAAGCATGTATTCGGAAACCTATACGATATAGATCCTAAATTACTTACTGACAGAGAATATCTAGAAAAGTTAGTTCTAGAGGCAGTAAAGATAGCAAACATGAAATTAGTAGAAGCAAAGTCTTGGTCATTTGGAGGCAAAAAAGGTGGGGTTTCCGTACTAGCTTTAGTGGAAGAAAGTCATATAGCACTTCACACATGGAATGAATATAATTACGCCACACTTGACGTTTATACTTGCGGAGAGCAAAGTGACCCGCAAGCTGCTTTTGATTATATTGTAAAGGCGTTAAAACCAAGAAGATACCAGGTATTTTACGCAGATAGAAGCTCCGATTAAACCCTCTCTTTCTTTTTTCTCTTTTAATTAATTCCTTCTTTTTTCCTTGAATTCATACTTTACTTTTTTATAGACAATAGTCTATTGGGTATATCGACAATAGAAAATCTTTAAAAAATACAAAGAGCAATTATTAAGATGCGTTCTGGTATAGTTGGATGGGGATCTTACATACCTAGATATAGAATAAACGTCAATAACATAGCAAAGGTTTGGGGAAAAGAAGCTACTACTCCTAAAGTTTTAGGTTTAACAGAAAAATCTGTACCGGCACCAGATGAGGATTCAACAACTATGGCTATAGAAGCCTCAAGAAATGCGTTAAATAGAGCTAGAATAAACCCGGAAGAAATAGGCTTAGTATTATTTGGTTCAGAATCTAAAGTTTATGCAGTAAAACCTACTGCTGTAGTAATTATAGATGCCCTAGGTATTTCGCACTATTCACTAAGTGCAGATATGGAATTTGCTTGCAGAGCTGCATCAGTGGGGCTGGGTTTGGCTTTAAGTATGGTTGAGAGTGGAAAGATAAAATACGGTATGGTAGTTGGTTCAGATACTGCACAATCTAATCCGGGAGATGTTCTTGAGTTAAGTTCAGCAGCTGCGGCAGTATCATTTATCGTAGGTAAATCTGACGAATCTGCAGCTGTATTAGAAGGATTTGCTTCTTTCAATACTGATACTCCAGATTTCTGGAGAAGGGACGGAATGCCTTATCCATTACACGGAGAAGCTTTTACTGGGGAGCCTGCATATTTCGCGCATGTAATTTCTGCTGTTGAAAAATTATTCCAGGATTATGGTTATAAGGTTTCTGACTTCGATTACTTTGTTTTTCACCAACCTAATGGAAAATTCCCAATTCAAGTTGCTAAAAAACTTGGAGTACCATTAGAGAAAGTAAAGCCAGGCTTAGTATCTCCATACATAGGAAATCCGTATAATGCCTCAGCATTACTAGGATTTGCTAAAGTACTTGACATAGCAAGGCCAGGGCAAAGAATTCTAGTTGCTCCATTTGGTAGCGGTGCTGGTGCAGACGCTTTTAGTTTTGTTACCACTGAAAATATCTTAGAGAAACAAAAGCTTGCTCACACGACGGATTATTATATTTCAAATAAGATCATTGTAAGTTATGCAGAATATGCGAAATTCACAAATAAATACAAGGTGTATGAATAATGACAGACGTCTTAGTTTATGATTCTTCAATGATAAAAATAGATAGATATTATGAGAAAAACTTAGTAGACTTAGTAGCAGAGGTAATGAGTAAGTTTAACTCTCAAATAAAGCCAGACGCAATAATTTTAGCAAATGCTTATTCGGAGACTACAGTTAATCAAGTTCTTTTAGCTAGTAAGATTTCCAGTATTTTAGGTTTTTCAGGATTCACAACCAGAATAGAAAATGGAGATGCCAGCGGCGGTGCTGCAATAGAGACGGCTTATTACATGATAAAATCTGGGTTAGTTAAGTCTGTATTATTAATAGGCGTAGAAAAAATGGGTGACTTTCCTACTAGCTATCTCAACGAAATAACTGCAGAGAATTTAGACGAAAAATTTGGATATAGAGAAGGACTAACTTTACAGCCATTTGCAGCGTTACAAATGAAACAATATATGAAGACTTACGGTGTAGATTACGATTATTTCACCCAATGGCCTTTAGCAATGCATAAATATGGTTCAGAAAATCCTTTTGCTTATTTAAAATTCCAAGTAGATAAGAAAACTATAGAAGAATCACAAATTATTTCTGAACCTCTTAGACTATTCGATACTTCACCAAGAGCAGACGGCGCAGCGGCAGTATTGCTTACTAATGAGGAGTTTAAACCGGAGATTAAAGTAAAAATAACCGGCGTTTCATCAGCAGTTTCAGAATTTACAACGCTGAGTATGCCTGCAGTAAGACAAGCCTATTCACAATTTAGTGAATACAAAGCAGATTTCATGGAAATTCACGATTCTTATAGCATTAATGCAGCACTAATCTTAGAAGAGATAGGCTTCGAAAAGGGCAAATCTTTGAATATGCTAGACTCAATTCAAGTGAATTATAGCGGTGGTTTAAAATCTAGAGGATACCCAGGTGGAGCTACTGGAATTTATCAACTTGCAGAATCTTTCATGCAATTAGCAGGTTCTTTCCCAGGCAAGAGGGCACAAGGCGAAAAAGGAGTGATAATATCAACGGACGATTTAGGTACTTCAGCTTACGTAATTGGATTAAAGAGGTGTTAAAAAATGAAAGTGTTTCCTGCACAAGTTTGGAGAAATAAGGAGAGCCTATATTCATTAATCGCAGGCAAGTGCAATAAATGCGGTAATCTATTCTTCCCTTACAGAGAAATATGTAATAAATGCGGTTCTACAAGCGTTTCTAAAGTAAAATTAAGCGGACGTGGAACTCTAATTTCATATACTGTATCATATCAAACTAGACCAGGCTTTGAAAAAACAGCTCCAGAGTACGTAGGTTTGATAAGATTAGATGAAGGCATTGAAATTGTAGCCCCATTAACAGACATTACTGGCGAAATTAAAGATAACTCTAGAGTAGAAGCGGTCATAAGGAGGTTAAAGGCAGACTCAAGTAATGGCTTGATAGAATACGGTATAAAATTTAGGCTGGTAGAAGATGAACATAGATGAGATAGTAGAAAAAGCTGTTAAAGGGGAAATAGAGCTTCATGAAATTGATAATTTTTTGGAAGCAAATGCTGCAATGGTTGCAAGAAGGCTTGCATTAGAAAAAATTCTTGGCATAAGTTTACCTTCTATAGGGTCAACAATTTTGGACTATTCTGAGATAAAAAATAGAAATGCAGAAAATGTAATAGGTGGAATACAAATACCAGTCGGCATAGTAGGCCCTTTAAAAGTTAATGGAGATTATGCTAAGGGTAATTTTTACGTTCCGCTCGCAACTACCGAAGGAGCGTTAATCGCTAGCGTAAATAGAGGTTGTAAGGCAATTACAAAGGCTGGAGGAGCTAAAGTTAAGATAATTTTTGACGGTATGGCTAGAGCACCAGTATTTAAATTACCTAATATAGACAGCGTGGTAAATTTTTTGCAGTGGATAAATAAAAATTTAGATAAAATAAAGGAAGTAGCAGAATCAACTACTTCTCACGGAAAATTGAAAGAAATACAACCTTTTGTTTTAGGAAATAATGTATGGTTAAGATTCGTATTTGAGACAGGAGATGCTATGGGCATGAACATGGCTACTATAGCCTCTGAGGCAATTTGCAATTTTATAGAAAGCGAGTTTACCGAAGCAAAATGCATTGCAGTTAGCGGAAATATGTGTAGTGACAAAAAGCAATCAATGGTTAACTCAATTTTTGGTAGAGGCAAAACTGTTATTGCCGAAACTTTAATACCTTCAACAATACTTAAGGAAGTTCTTCACACTACGGCTGAAGCAATACATGAAGTAAATTTAAGGAAAAACTTGTTAGGAAGTGCAAGAGCAGGAAATGTTTATCAATTTAATGCGCATTTTGCTAACATAATTGCCGCAATTTTTCTTGCTACAGGGCAAGATATGGCGCAAGTAGTAGAAAGCAGTAGTGGATATACTTGGACTGAAGTTAGAGGAGAAGATCTTTATATAAGTGTAACTTTGCCATCACTTGAAGTGGGAACTGTCGGTGGAGGAACAAGACTACCTACTCAAAGAGAGGCATTATCCATCATGGGGGTTGCTGGTGGAGGAAATCCACCAGGAAGTAATGTCAAAAAATTTGCTGAAATAATTGCATCAACAGTACTGGCAGGAGAATTAAATCTGCTTTCAGCACTTGGTAATAAGGAGTTAGGCAGAGCTCACAAGATGTTAGGTAGGGGCATAAAAGCTTAATTTTCTCTTTTGTGAAACTATAAGCCATGGAATTGCCCGAAGAGTTAACGAAAGTTATTCAATTAACTAAAGAACAAAATACGTGGAGAAGAACTGAAACAATAAATCTGATAGCGTCAGAGAACGTGATGAGCCCACTAGCAGAGGCAGTATATATGAGCGATTTCATGTCAAGATACGCTGAAGGTAAGCCTTACAAGAGGTTTTATCAAGGTACAAAATATGTTGACGAAATAGAGAGCCTAGCAATAGAATTAATGAACGAAGTAACTCCGTCTAAAAACTCCGACCTAAGGCCAATAAGTGGAACAATAGCCAACGCTGCAGTATTCAGAATTTTAGCAAACCCTGGAGATAAGGCATTAATAGCTCCAGTTCAAGCAGGTTCTCACGTAAGTCACACAAAGTTCGGAACTTTAGGAGCACTAGGAATACAACATATAGAAATGCCTTTTGATAAAGAAAACATAAACGTTGATGTAGATAAGGCTATTAAAATGATAGAAGAGGTTAAACCAAAATTCATAGTTCTTGGAGGAAGCTTATATTTATTCCCTCATCCTACAAAAGAGCTTGCTCCTCACGTTCATGCAGTCGGGGCAAAACTAGTTTATGACGCTGCTCACGTTTACGGATTAATAGTTGGTAAAGCCTGGAGTAATCCACTAGATGAAGGAGCAGATGTAATGACGACCTCCACTCATAAGACTTTTCCTGGACCTCAAGGAGGTTCTATACTATCAAATGATGATGAGCTGTTCAAAGAAATATCAAGAACAATCTTTCCATGGTTTGTAAGTAATCATCATTTACACAGACTGCCAGCAACTGCAGTTACTTTAATAGAAATGAAATACTTCGGTAAAGATTACGCTTCACAAATAACTAAGAATGCGAAAAAACTTGCAGAGGCTTTAGCGGAGAGAGGATTTAAGGTAGTAGGAGAACACTTAGGATATACTAAAAGCCACCAAGTTGCAGTTAACGTTAGAGAACTGGGTGGAGGGGCTAAAATAGCCAAATTGCTAGAGGAGGCCAATATAATAGTAAATAAAAACTTATTGCCTTGTGACACTCCAGAAACTGTCAGTAATCCTAGCGGATTAAGAATAGGAGTGCAAGAAATGACTAGATATGGAATGAGAGAAGACGAAATGGACGAAATTGCCGAATTAATGAAGAAAGTGGCAATAGATGGTAAAGATCCTAAAGAAGTCAGGAAAGAAGTAATAGAACTAAGAAAGAGATTCCTTGAAGTAAAATACACATTTAACGTTGACCTATCAAGTTACTCCAGCAAGAGTATTCCAATGATTATCTAACAATTATAACAGTTATTGAAGCATTTGCTGCAACAGATAACACTGTTGATCCTATATTTATATCACTGTTGACTGAAGTACCTCTAGAACCCATGATTACTGCATCAAAAGTGTCCTCATTTATCACCTTTAAGATCTCATTAGGAACACTACTGTCATTAGACATTTTTATTATTTTAAAATCATAATTTATTTTATCTCCTATCCTTTCCTCAACCTTCTTTTTAACGTGCTCGGCTTCCTCACAAGTATTACATACGTGAATTACTGTAACTTTAGAACCGTATCTAAGGCTAAAATCTGTTGCCAATTCTAAAGCTCTCATACTATTTTCTGATCCATCCACGGGAACTAAGATTCTTCTAAACCATAAACTTACAGTATATGTCGGAGAGCTCATATAAGATACCCTTTACCTATATTTAGACTAGTATTTGTTATTTTTATCGAGTCTTCTGCACTGGCCAAATTTAACGAAGACCTTATTGCATCGATGTTCTCAGGAACTACTATAGACTCTTGATGAACCGCGTACATTAAAAATACTTCATTACCCATAGTATAAATTGAATCTTCAAATATTACTACTTCCGGAATATCATTCCTTATTCTACCTAAATCTCTTGCAACCTCAATAATTTCCGCAGTAGAATTAACTTTTGATTTACCTCTTACAAGCAGAAACCTATTTGTATTCAAAAACTGATTTATGACGTCCTCTTTACTTACTTGAGACTTAAGAGTTACGTTAAGTAAATGCATGTGCATATATGTTGTTGGAGCAATAACTGCCATTGTGATTATATCCAGATCTTTAAGCACGCTATTAACGTCCTTAGCGTGATGACTAGGGACTGAAGCAGGGTCTGGTACTAAAGCATTTATAGGACCCTTTTTAACCTCTTTAGGATCTGCGGCCCTTCTAACTATTGTAGCCCTAACTTTTTCGACTTTACTTAGTTTGTTTAAAGTGCATATAGTTCTAAGTAACGCAGTAGTATTACAGGACACCACTCTTATGTATTTCTTTCCTATAGCTTCATTATAATTACAAAGAGAGGAGAAAGAAACATCTGCAACGTTAGCCTTTTCTCCTCCTTGAAATATCGCATTTTTACCAAATTTTTGATAAAGTTCCTTATATTGAGCACCGACTCCATTAGGAGTAGCATCAACTACAATATCAGCCTCTTTTATCATATCCTCTATATTTCCCGCAACTTTTATCCCTGCCTCATCAAAGGATTTAATTGATTCCTGAGGAACGTAGATATTTATACCCATTTTTTGTGCTACAAATGCCTCATAATTAGGCGAAGTTTTTGCAATGCCTATTAACTTCATATCGGGTTGTAACATAATTGCGTTAGCCACTCTTTTCCCAATAGTTCCATAACCATTTAATGCTACTTTAATCATTTCTTCTTCACCACCTCTTTATAGGAAAGATCTAAAGCCTCAAGCGCAGGTAATCTTTCGCCAGCTAAAAATAAAAGCAATGCACCACCACCAGTTGAAACGTGAACTTTGCTTGAATTTATTTCCGAACTACCGCCAAGCATGCTTATCATATGCCCTCCACCTATTATAAGATAACCTTGGCTTTCTAACGCACTATCAAGTAATTTCTTACTACCTTCTCTAAACCTTTCGTCTTCTATTACTCCCATTGGACCCCTCATCACTATTACCTTTGCATCCTTTATAAATGATGAATAAATACCCACAGTTGTGCTCCCTATATCTTTTATTACTCCAGTAACCTTATTACTAGGTTCTTCAGCGACTTTTCCTTCTTCTTTCTCTACCTTAAAGTCTACTGGAATTTCTATTGGGCCGCCAGAGAGAAGGATTTTCCTAGCCCTAGGAATTAAGGATATAAGCCCCTTCTTTTCCAATATCTGCATATTTTCTTTACCTAAATCCAAACCTTTGGCAACCGCAAAAAGTTCCGCGATTAAACCACCGGTTAGAATTCTGTCAGCTAACCTCCTTTTTACTAGATTCTCTATTATTCTTATACTGTCTAGAACCTTACCTCCACCTAAGACAAAAACTTTAGGAAATTCGTCAGCGTTAAAAATCTTTGCCAAGGCCGAGACTTCTTTTTCCATTACCCTGCCGGCTGTGGATTTTAAAACCATTGGAAAGCCTACTATACTAGCCTGACTTCTGTGAGCTGTTGCAAAAGCATCATTAACATAACCGTCAAAAAAAGGGGATAGCCTTTTAACTAAATAGCTTTTAGCATGTTGGATAGGTGGAGCTTCTATAAGCTCTTCAGAAACGAATCTCACGTTATCTAAAAGAATTACTTCACCGCTCTTCATATTTTTTATTCTCTCTCTAGCGTAAGGTCCCATTACGTCATCCACGAATTCTACGTTCATATCCAAGTATTTGCTCAAAAGCTCAGCGTGCTCTTCAAGCGAAATAAAATCACTATCTCCAGGTCTGCCTTGATGTGAAATTAAAACTAAGGAATTCCCTTTATTTACCAACTCCTTTATAGTTTCATTATAAGCTTTAATACGTGAATCATAAATTAACTTACCGGTCTTTGGGTCTACTGGGGAGTTAATATCAATTCTTACTAAAAGCTTATTACCAGAAAAGCTAATATCGTCAAGAGTAGGAATTTCGAGATCGTTTACCTTTATCAGAAGTATTCACCAAGAATAATTCGAAAGCTCAAAATTTATATTTAATTAGTAACTGTTATAAGGAAGAGATAAGGGAAATGCTCTAGATCCTAATCTCACGATTTAGCAAGATGATGATGAATATATATCAAGAAAATTGTTCCAAAGTAAAGGAATCAGTGCATGCTTATTAAAATCTTTAGCTTCAATCTCAACTTCTACAGACCTAATAGAGGATCTAACACTTGTCTTAAAATCTTTAGAGAAGTAAGATAATGAATACTTTATCCCCTCCAGATCTACATAATCACTACAATTAGCTAAAATCCTTGCAGTATTATCATCCTTAAACTCCAGAATAGATTGACAAACTGCATTAGAATTATACTCAAAAATCGACTTAAAAAGATCTTTAGTTGAATAAGGAATTCCCGATGCACTAACTCCTAAAGGAGGTAAAAGCACCTTAACGTCTTCCTTGACATTCTTACTCTTCTTAAGAAGAATATTAAATTTGAAAAACAAGTAATTCATTCCGCAGTATCTTAATTTTACAACATCTATTTGACCTAATGTACCATGTTTTGAAAGAGATTGAGAAAGCTTAGAAGAAAGTAAAGAATCCTTTATAGGAGATCTAGTTGATACCATTGCTTTAATAGTGTAAAAATTCCTAATTTCTGAATCTTCAAGAAACTGTAAAATGTAAAGATCATAATATTTTGCCAATTTGGACACAGTTTTTGAAATTATTGAATATAAAAATCCTAATTTTGAATTTCCAGAAATTATTATCCATTCTCCGAGTTCATCATAGGCGTAATGCTCCTTCTCTTTGTTTCGTTTAAAAATACCAAAGAATGGCAAAATCTTTAACCTCAATAAAATATTACCCATACACTTTAAAATGTATAGCCGGGCAGGGATTCGAACCCTGGTCGACGGGGCCAAAGCCCGCCATCCTTGACCGCTAGACGACCCGGCTAAATTATTATTTTTACATTCACCTAATAAGCCTTTCTCCACTAAAGCCATTAAATACGCTGATAAACTTTTAAAGTTATTAACCAAAATTTAATATGCCGCCGTAGCTCAGCGGGTAGAGCGCCGGCCTTGTAAGGCCTACTAAGAAAGCCGGCGGTCGCGGGTTCAAATCCCGCCGGCGGCTCTAGTGAAAGTCATGAATCCCAAGATTGAGGAGAAAATAGCACAAATGAGGTGCGAGAATAGACCGGTAAAACAAATTGCTAAGAAGCTAGGAGTAAATAGAGACGACATAGAGGCTGTAATTAAAAAGTGGATTTCTTACACTGATGAATACCTTAAGGAACTTGTTAAAAATAGGAAAGTTAAGAACCCTAAAGCAGATCCAGGATTTATAGTAAATGTGACGACGAGTGTGGAAAAATTACTTAAAAATGATGACGTTCTAGATTATATCGCTTTGCATATGTGTTTACCCGTGGCGTAACTTTTCCTTACTTTTAATTACTTTTAATTCCACCACGGGCACTCCTCTCAAGGGATCATACACAGTCACCCTTAAGTCCTCGGGGCTGGTCGAGGAAACACCAATACCCTCCCATCCACACTTTTATCACTCCCACCCTCGTGAGCAGCGCCCGTCATCAGATAGGGGATCATCAATAAAAGCTATTTCAGTAATACTATATAAACACAACTTGTCAAAACGATATTTAGATTAAAAATAACGAGTAATTACGTAGAAGCGTTACAGTCTTGATCAGCATAAAAACCTTGTGTGAAAACTAGTTATACTTTATAATGATTAATATTACATATTCTCAGCATGGGCTAATTCTATGTTATTCCATTTTAGTCCATGCTCGTACTGCAGGCTTTTATTATTTTCTTGTGAGTATCTTCACATAAAACACAATTATTCCAAGTACTATTAAATAAATTGAGTATTTTACTTCTATTAAATCATTACAGATAAGAATATATAATTCCTGTTATTATTTTAAAATTAATAATAATGGAAAGTTACTAGTTAGTAATGTAAAACTTTTAGCTATCAAGGCAAAATTTATCTCATGAGAATATTAGTTGTCGACGATGTTGGTAACGTTTTGGGAGTATTTAGCAGTGAAGATGAGGCTTATAATTTCGCAAAAGAAAAAATGAAAGAAGGCAAAAAAATTCACCTAAAGGTTCAACGTGAAAGGCTTCTTGCCCTGGATAAGAAAGGTAAAGAAATAGGAGAATTCAAAAACGTAGAGGAGGCTTATGAGTTTTTAAAAGATAAAGTAAAAGAAGGGGAGAAAGTGAGGATAGTAATTGGAAATAAGGATTTTTACGTTACTGATGATACTGGTAACGTTTTGGGAGTATTTAGCAGTGAAGATGAGGCTTATAATTTCGCAAAAGAAAAAATGAAAGAAGGCAAAAAAATTAGAATAATAGCTCCTGCAGAATTATACACTAAATGAGAGTTAAGCTTACAGTAGAGAACGTTGAAGAATTGTTTTTAATAGATACGGGCTTTAGTGGTGATTTAATAGTAAAGTCTGATGTTTTCGATGAAATAAGTGCAAAACCTTCGGACGGAGGAGAAATTTGTGTTGCTAAAGACCTTTGTTTTTCAGCCTTACAAAAAGTTGTTAGCGTGAATATCTTAGGCAAGCAAATATTGTGTAGGGGGTCGGGCTTTCATTGAGGTTTCGTGAATTTGTATTCAACCTCTCGCCCTCATACCCCTTATTTCCCTCCCCATGCCTAGGTTAGGGAGTATGGACTCCCAGCCACGACATGGGGAGTTTCATTGAGCACCTTCCTCCCCCTCACATTGCTCATCGAGTTCATAGTGGCACCCTCCAATTTAATGTTAGCATAAAAGTTTATAAATCTTTCCGCTACTTACAACATATGGAGCAGATAGTTTTCAGAGGTGTCATATCCTCAGCTGGTAGTGATAAGTATGGTGAGAAGAGGTATGCAATATACATCCCTAAGAGTGTGAAAGAGAAGGCTGGAAAAATCGCTGGAAAGGAGGTGATAGTAATTGTCATCCTACCAGATGATGAGGAATAGGATTATCGGTTCCAAAGAAGCTCTCGAAAACTTCCAATTCGTTACAGTGAATGGTAAGGTAATTTTTGAAGATAAGGATAAGATAGTTAGAATTGCTAGGGCTTACTCACAAGTAGTTAAAAGTGCTATTAAACCATTGTTTGATGGGAAAAGTGTAGACGAGTTAACCAAGGAGTTTTACGACGTTTTACCAAACTACGTTTACCTCGAAACCGCTTTGAAGCAAGCTAAGACAATTGTTGACGGTTTGTTGGAGAGAGAAGACGAAAAGGGTGAGATAATACACGCTAAGATTAAGAGGTTCTGGTTTGCCAGTAGAGGAAATAGAGCCGATAAGGGGAACAGAAATGTTAAGTTTCACATTTTGGAAGACCACGTTTTAATTAAGGTTAAGAATCCTTGGGGTAAGTGGGTTTGTGGGAAAGCTTATTTCGGCAAGGAGTACTTACCACTACTTTCTGAGCTAGAGGAGTTATCTCGAAGGAAGGAGGAGGGTTATGGTGCAGTAATTAGTTTCAAGGATCACCCTATGATCCACCTCCAAATCCCACTCTGGCTTTATCTGAAGCACTTCTCTTCACCAAAACCCAATGGCTATGGTTTGGTTGCCGGTTTTGATTTGAATAGTGATAGGTTGAATGTGGTTGTAATTAATAAGGAGAGTAGTATTGTTACTACCAAAACTTGGTGGTATAGCGAGGTAGTTTCCCACGGTTTTCCTAAGGATAAGGCTAAAGCTTTGCGTTTGAATGCTCTTTCGCAAGCTCTCATTTTCCTATCAAGGATTGGCGTTGATTATGTAGTTTTTGAGGATTTGTTTCTAGTTAAGAAGAGGAAGTTCACTAGGAGTAAGAGTGGTAATAGGAAGGTTTCACGTTTTGCTAAGAGGCAAATGTTAATTCACGGTGTTATTAAAGCACTTAGGTTGGGTTTTAACGTTGTGTTAGTTAATCCTAAGGGTACTACAAATTCTGAGGGTCACGACAAGGTGATGAGAGAAAAGGGTTTTGATAGGCATACAGCCTCAGCTTACTTAATAGCATTAAAAGGAATAGGAATGTTAAATGATATTAAATGACATAAAATTCACGGCTTATCGAAACCTATTTGGCGACGGCTTTATGGGTTCCAGAAATTGAAGAAAATATAATAGGCGAAGGGGTACTAATAAAAGCAGGCCTTTTGCTTGATTATAAAAATTTCGCAATTTCTGATCCTTAAATATAAGTTACTAAGTTCAATAACCTAAAGACCCGTGGTTGCCACATTATTTGCATTCATCATAATACAACAAGGTGTGTGCAATATAGAAAGTAATATTGAGACGTCTTAATATTATTAGAAATCAAAAGTAGTCAGAATAATTGTCTAGTATCAAGCTAATGTAGAAAGCTTATAAAGTTAAATGTAATTTATTTGACGAAATTGTTAAATCTATCAATTCTTAGAGTTTTAATTATATCTTATTATTCCCGTTATTACCTATCATATGAAGATATTAATAAAAAGTGAATAACACATTAAATATCCCTCATAAAAATATAATCATTATTTAGTTATTACTTTAATATTCCTAGTCTTCATGAACAGCATTGTATAAATTATTACACCTAAAATTCCTATATATCTTAAAATGTTTAATATTCCAATTTCTGAGCCTATTAGCGAAACAGCTATTACTGCTATTGAATATACTAGTGAGAAAATAAACTCCATAAATGGTATTATGAGGCGTATCTTCTCCTTATCAATGGACACAATTAAAAAGGAGTTTAGATAAATAAACGAGGAATTCTCTAATGTAAGTATTGCAAGCACTTCTATCATGAAGATGGGGAAGATAGAGACAGTTAAAGGTAATTTCGGACAGTTTTCTCGATAAGAATAACTACCAAAAGAGTAAGGATTTGGTAACAATAATTAATACAATCGTGTATGTTTAAGCTTTTATCTTTCCCCGAAACGATACTTATACGTCTCAAT